>Ga0335394_10000688_pt1 | contig 36680 bp, 32 predicted proteins | sample MAT03_FD_205741 | JGI IMG/M metagenome (GOLD analysis project Ga0335394, IMG submission 205741) | Freshwater microbial communities from Lake Fryxell liftoff mats and glacier meltwater in Antarctica - MAT-03 (spades assembly) (version 2) ...
CCCACCCTCTCCCCTCGGGGGAGAGGGTCGCGGCGAAGCACGCGGGGTGAGGGGGCGAACCACCCACGACGAGGACCAGAAGCCACGCACCCAACCCCAACAACCTGCGGCTCAGTAGTCCAACACCGTCACCGTCCCGCGCCCGCCGTCCACGCGCAGCCGCTGTCCCGTCCGCAGTCGGCGCACCGCGCCCGGCAGCCCGGCGACCGCCGGCAGGCCGAACTCTCGCGCCACGATCGCCCCGTGCGACAGCACGCCGCCCGTCTCCATTACCAGCGCCGCGGCGTGCGCGAACAACGGCACCCACGCCGGGTCGGTGGACGGACACACCAGCACGTAGCCCCCCTCCGCCGGCGGCGCCGTCGGCTCCGTCAGCACCAGCGCCGGGCCTTCCGCGGTGCCCGCGGACAGCGCCACGCCGGTCAGTTGTGTTCCCCCCTCGGGCGGAGGCAGCGGCCGGCCGATCGCCTCCAGGTCGTCGCTGAACAGCACCGGCGGCACCTCCAGCGACAGCTCGACCTGCCGCCGCTTGCGGCGGTGCGCGATCACCCCCGGGATGTCCTCGCGTTGCGTGTACGCCGCGTCGAGTTCGGCCCGCGTCAGGAAAAAGATACCGCCGTCGAGCCCCCACCGCCGGTCGAGCTCGACGAGCGCCCGGCGGATGACCGCGTAGCCGATCAGCAGGTAGTGCTTCGCCGCCTCGCGGAGGCCGAGGTACGTGCGGAGCCGGTCGGCCCACACGCCCGCTTGCGCCTTCGCGGCACCGGTCAGCTTCGCCTCGGCGGCGACGCGGTCCCAGGAGTCGTTCCAACCCACCGGTTGTAACCGGTGGGCTTCGCCCGAACGAATCAGCGCGTCCAGCTTCTCCGGCGCCTCGGCCCAGCGCGGCTGGCTCAGCTCCATCTCGTTCGTGCCACGGTGGCCGAATCGCTCCAGGAACGCCGCCCGCGTCAGCGCCCCCGCGGCGAGGTCGCGCAGCCCGCCGGCCAGGTGCGCGTCCGCGGGCGGCTGTGCTCCCAGGCTCAACTCACCGACCGCCGACCGCGCCCGCTCCTCGCCGAGTGCCGGCTTCAGCAGTTCGACCAACGTGTTCCAGCACAGGTCGGCGAAGACCGTCGCCTTGAGGCTGTGCCGGGCGAAGTCCACGAGCGTTCGCTGCGTCCAGTCGTGAACCGCTGCTTCGAGGTCGGCCGGACTTAACGCCGCCCAGTCGCGGGCCGTCGCGTCGCGGGCCGCGGCGATGAACGGCGGCACGATCTCCGTCGTGAAACGCTCCGCGAACGTCTCCGCTTCGCGCTTCGTCCGCGACATCAGGCGCATGAGCCGCCACACCGTCGCCGGCAGCCGCAGGAACCCCATCACCGCGCCACCGGCCAGCGGGTTGAGCATCGGCTTGGGGTCGAGTGCCGTCCGCGGGTCGGCCTTGAGCGTGGCTAACGGGTACTCGAACGGCGGATGCGCCCCCTGCATCCGCGGCATCCGCGACAGATTCGCCATCGGCCGCCCCGCCACCAAATCGAACGCCGACAGCGAGCCGAGCGCCGGGTCCGGCGGGCTCCCCAGGTCGCGGTTCATCGCCCCGAACCCGCCGTCGGCCGCGAGCAGCCGCTGAACGACCGCCCACGTCATCGGCGTCGGGGCCGGAAGCACCTCGCTCAGGTTGTACCGCACCCACACCGTCCCGCCGGGGACCGCCTTCGCCCCCAGGTCCGCGACCACCTTGCGCCGGACGGTCTCGCGCTCGGCCGCGGTGGCGACGGTGATCGGCCGGGATTGCAGCAGGTAGACGCGGCCGCCGGCGACGGCCCACTCGATGTCGCGCGCCTCGCCGTCGAACGCCTCCACCCGCCGGCCCAGGTCGAGGAGTTGCGACAGCTCGCCGTCACTCAAACAGAACCGGCCGCGGTCGGCGTCGGGCACTGGCTCCTCGCCCGCGGCGGTGACGCGCACGTCCTTCGCCCCGAGCTGCCGGTCGAGGACGGCCCCGGTGTCGCGGTCGAGCTGGAAGCGGTCGGGCGTGACGCGGCCGGACACCACGACTTCGCCGAGACCCCACGACGCCTCGACCAGCATCCGCCGCCCCGTGACGTCGAGCGGGTCGCGGGTGAACAGCACCCCCGCGGCGTCGGCCGGCACCAGCTCTTGCACCACCACGGCCATCGCCAGGCCGGTTTCGGCCACGCCCTGCTTCGCGCGGTACGCCTTCGCCCGGTCGGTGTGGAGCGACGCCCAGCAGCGCTCGACCGCGGCGAGAACGGCGTCGAGCCCGCGCACGCCGAGGATCGTTTCTTGCTGGCCGGCGAAGCTCGTTTCGCTCCCGTCCTCGCCGGTGGCGCTGGACCGCACCGCGACCGGGCCGTCACCCAGCTGCCGCAGGTGCTCCGCGACCCGGGACACGAAGTCGGCGTCGGTGCGGACGCCGGCCGGCCGCAACCTTTGGTAGGCGTCGGTGGTGACGACGAAGCCCGGCGGTACGGGGAGCCCGGCGCCGGCGCTGCGGCCGAGGGAGTATCCCTTGCCGCCGACGCGGGCGGCGTCGGTGATCTGGTCGAAGGCGAGGAGGTCGGACATGCGGCAATTCTAGTGCGGCCGCTTCGCGGAGCCGGAACGCTTGGTCGCGGGGGCGCCGCTCGCGTCGCCGTCGCCGAGGGTCGATTGCCACGCCGCGGGCCGGCCGGCGTTCAGGTTCACCGCCGCGCCGCTCTGCGCTTTCGCGGCACAGCCGACGCAGTGGCGGACGTACGGCAGCGCCTCCAGCCGCTCGTCACCGACCGCGCCGCCGCACGCCTCGCAGGTGCCGAACGTGCCGCCGTCGATGCGGTCGAGGGCGGCCTGCACCTCGCCCTGGAGGTGGGATTCGTTCTCCAGCAGGGTGGCATTGAGTTCCTGGGTGTACGCCTCGGAACCCACGTCCGCGAGGTGCATCGGGACGTTCGAGATGCCGCCGGCGCTTTCGCCGCCGGTGGGGGTGCGTACCTGTTCTTCGAGCCCGGCCGCGGTCGCCCCGACGCGATCGGCCAGGGCACGGAGCTGGGTGCGGAAGCGGTTCGTCTTGGTCTTCGTCATGGCAGGTGGCTCCGGGTCCGCCCGCCCGGGCCGGCGGGGCAGGCGCTACCGGATGCACCCGGCGTGCCGGTTACTTCTTCTTCGCCGCCGGCTTCTTCTTCGCGTCCTCCTTCGGAGTCACCGCGGTCGCGGCCGGCTTGGCGGCCGGCTTCTTGCCGCCCTTGCCGAAAATCGCCTCGTAGCCGCTGCCGAACTTCCCGTCCTCGGCCATTCCCATGCGAACGATGCTCACGATGAACCTCCCGGGTGGATGCGTTCACTGTAAGACACGGACGCCGCCCTGTCACGACCTCGCCGACGCGAACCGGAACAGGATTTCCGCCGCGGGGTCGAGCTGGGACAGGTCGATCCACTCGTCCTTGGTGTGGGCCTGGGCGATGTCGCCGGGGCCGAACACGACCGCGGGTATGCCGCCGCCCGAGAGGGTCGAGGCGTCCGTCCCGTACGGGACGGCGTGAACTTCGTGCCGGCCGGCGACGGCGTCGATGGCGGCGCCGAGGCGGGCGGCCAGTTCGCCCGAGCGGGTCGGGTCGAGCGGCGGGCAGGCGGCGTGCGACTGCACCAGCGTGAACGGGACGTCCGCCGCCGCTTTCAGGAACGCTTCCAGATCGGCGGCCGCGGCCTCGGCCGTTTCCCCCGGCAGCAGCCGGCGGTCGATGTCGATGCGGCACACATCCGGCACGGTGTTCGGGCTGACGCCGCCGGTGATGCGGCCGACCGACGTGGTCCGCGGCCCGAGCGTCGGGTGCGGCGGGCGGGCCTGCAATTCTGCGGCGTAGCGCTCGACCGCGGTGAGAATCCGCGCCATGCGGTAGACGGCGTTGACGCCGTTCTCGGGGCGCGAGCTGTGGCACGCCCGCCCGGCCGTTTCCGCGACCCAGCGGACGACGCCCTTGTGGGCGCTGACGATGTTCAGCAGCGTCGGCTCGGCCACGACCGCGTAGTCGGCGGCGAGCCCGCGCTTCACCAGCTCCTGCACGCCGAGGAAGGTGTGTTCCTCGTCCACCGTGTAGGCGAGGACGACGCGCGCCGAGCCGACCGGGCGGTCGCGGACGAGCCGCTCGAACGCGGCGAGCATGACGGCGGCGCCGCCCTTCACGTCGCACGCCCCGCGGCCGTAGAGCTTGCCACCCTCGACGCGGGCGGCGAACGGCTCGACCGTCATGGCGTCCACCGGCACCGTGTCCTGGTGGCACTCGAACACGGTCGTGAACGGCGGCGTGCCGGGCGGCTCGTAGACGGCGACGAGGTTGTCGCGGCCGGGACGGACGGTTTGCCGTTCGACGGCGACGCCGAGGTCGCGGAGGCGGCCGTGAAGGTAGTCGGTGACGCGGTGCTCGTAGAGGATGTCGGCGGGGAGGTCGGTCCGGCCCATGGGGTTGACGGACGGCCGGCGGACGAGCTCGGCGAGGGTGGCGGCGGGGGTCATAAGGGGGTATCGCTCAGGGAGTGTTCGTTGAGCTTGAGGGTTGGTGTAGGTGGAAAGCCCGGGGACGGCCGTCCCCGGGCTTTCGGGGCGCGGGGTGCTCTCCGTGGTGTCGTTGTCGCGGTCCGTGCGGAAGTCCCAAACCCACGCCCCTTCCGCGACGTGGCCGAGGATGTAGTGGAAGGTGTTCACCTGATGCCGGCGATCGCGGATCGGGTTCGCCTTGCCGCCGACGGCCCACAGCTTCCCGTCCCAGCCGGCGTCGGCCGCGATGAAGTGGGCGTGCTTCTTCGCCCGCCCGAGCCAGTCCTTGGGGACCGGTCCCGGCGGCATCCGGGCCTGCACGTGGAGGTGCGTCGCCCCCACGCGACGCACAGCACCTCCGCCCCGAGGCGGACCAGCTTCTCCCGCACCGCTTCCCCGACGACCTGCCGCCACTCCGGGGCCAGCACCACAGGTTCCTGCACGAGTAACATCCGGCTCCGCGCCAAACGGTTGGTGTACGTTCCGGGCGGGGGCGGGTTCTTGTAGTCGCCCTCGACGTGCTCGCGGTGGTGCCGGGTGCGGAACCCGCGCGGGTCGCCCGGCAGCCACGCGGCGTAGGTGTGGCTCGTGAGGTGGAACCACCGCGGCTCGGTAGGCATTGTCCCCTCTGCTAACCGGCGCCGAAAGCCCGGGGACGGCCGTCCCCGGGCTTCGAGTCACGCACATCTTCGCCGCTCGCGCACACCCCGTCAACCGACCTGGGAATCCGCCCTTGCCATGTGTACAAGCGTGGATTAGACTTCCATTCAGCATGGACGCATGTTAACGACCCCAGCAACCGCACCGGCGGAGTTCGAACACCCGCCCCACCCGGAGGCCGCCGTGAGCGACACCGCCCTGACCGACAAGCAGCAGCAGATCTACGCCTACATCCGCAAGACAATCGAGACGAAGGGCTTCCCGCCCGCGATCCGCGACATCTGCGAGGCGTTCGGCATCTCGTCGCCCAACGGCGTCATGTGCCACCTGAAGGCGCTCCAGAAGAAGGGCTACATCAACCGCGTCGAGAAGCGCGACAACCAGCAGCGTGCCCAGGCCCGCGGCATCACCATCCCTGGCGTGTCGGCCGGCGGGTTCAGCCTGCCGCTGAAGGGCGTCGTCGCCGCCGGCCGGGCCATCGAGGCCGAGGAGACCGACGACCGGCTCGAGATGCGCGAGCTGTTCGGCGAGGACGACTTGTACGTCGTCAAGGTGAAGGGCCAATCGATGATCGACGGGCACATCGCCGACGGCGACTACGTGGTGATCCGCAAGCGCGAGACGTGCGAGAACGGCGACAAGGTGGTGGCGATGGTCGACCGGGCGATGACGCTGAAGAAGTACCAGCGGAAGAAGGACCAGATCGTGCTGCACCCGATGAACGCGGCGATGGAGCCGATCGTCGTGGACCCGACCCGCCAGGACGTGCAGATTCTCGGACTGCTGGCCGGCGTCATCCGCAAGTGCTGACCCACCTCGAAAGCCCGGGGACGGCCGTCCCCGGGCTTTTCGCGCTTACCCCTTCTTCGGCTTCTTCGGGCTCTTACCGCCCTTCCGGCCTGCGGGAGCCCGCTTCTCGAACAGTTTCGCCACCGGCAGCGTGAACCCCGGCAGCACGGCCCCGCCGTCGAGCGTGTCGGCGACGCCGAGCGTCGTCTTGGCCTTCGCACGGGCCTTTGCGTACACGTCCACTTCCTTCCGGTCGGGATCGACGTACCACACGAGTTGGACGGCGGCCTTGGCGTACTCGTCCAGCTTGATCGCCATCTCTCGGGTGGTGTTACTCGGGCTCAACACTTCCACCACCAGATCAGGCGGCGTGCGGAGGAATGCCTCACCCCGCTCCTCGATCTCGTCCGGGTCGTCAAGGCTGTCCCACAGGACGACGGACGCGTCCGGCATCCGCATCGTGTCGGAGGCGAACCAGTACCCACCCTGCGAGCCGGTCACGGCACCCAAGTTGTGCTCGTCCATGAACGCTTGCAGGAAACCGAGAATACGAGTCGCGATGTACTCGTCATAAACACCCACGGTCTTCTCCACCAGGATGCCGCCGACGACCTCGGCGGCCCGCCCACCGACGAACTTGGGGTCGAATGCGTCGTCCGGCGTTGCCGACCCCGGAGGCGGGTACGGCAGAATTCGTTCGGCCGGGACGTTCCCCACCCTCGCCAGGATTTCCGCATACGACCGGTACCGGGTTTCCGCAGCAACAGCCAGCATGTCGTACTCCGTCATCGCGCCTGAAACATTATGCCCCACGCCACCGCGCGGAGCAACGCCGGTCAGCCGCCGGTCAGTTCCTTCACCAGCGCCTCGGCCGGGTACAGCGCGCGCAGCGCCTCCAGCACCGCCCGCGAATGCACCGCCACGTGCCGGGCCTGCACCTCGGTGTACACGAAGTTCCGCACCAGCCCGTGACGGTTGCGGTCGAAGTTGATCCCCACCAGCTCGCCGGCGCGGTTCAGCACCGGGCTGCCGCTGTTGCCGCCGATCGTGTCCGCCGTGCTCACGAAGTTGAACGGCGTCGCCAGGTCCAGCTTCCCCTTCCCGTCGAGCCACCGCTTCGGCAGGTCGAACGGCTCCGCGCCGCCGAGCTTGGTGCTCCGCTCGAACGCCCCGCCGAACGTGGTGTGGAACGGCAGCTTCTCGCCGCCCACGTCGTACCCCTTCACCACGCCGAACGCCAGCCGCAGGGTGAACGTCGCGTCCGGGGCCACCGACTTGCCCAGCGCCAGGAACCGCAGCCGGGCCAGTTCGCCGTACGCCTGCCGCTCCGGCTCCTCCACCTCCGTCTCGAACCGCGCCCGCACCCGCCGGGCGTCGGCGTCGATCGCCTTCGCCAGCCGGATCAGCGGGTCGGTGCTCGCGTCAATCGCGGCCTTGCCGCCGTCGGCCAGGCGCTTCCGCTCCGCCACGTCGGCGAGCTTCGTACCGCGGACCACCTCGTCCGCCCGGCCGGCCGGGTTCTTGCCGGCGAGGGCCAGCCGCACCGACGGGTGACCGCCGCCCAGCTGTTCCGCCAGGAACGTGAGCGCCGTTTGCAGCTTCACCCGCTCCATGGGCGGGTACACCGGCGCGGGGCTGAACACCTGCAGCTTCAGCGAGTCGAGGTTCGAGTCGCGGTACTCCCGGAGGCGCTCCGCGGACGACTTCGGCAGCTCCTCCGCCATGCGGACGAGGTGCCTCGCCACCGTGAACAGGTCGGACGTGAACCCGTGGCCGGTTTCGAGCAGCAGGTGCTCGCGCTCGAACCCGGCGAGCGAAGCCTGCAGCGCGGCGACGCGGTCGATGGCGTCGAGGTAGTCGGTCGGGGCGGCGATCACCTTCGGGTCCTGCGGGCCGGGGATCATGCGGTGCTGATACGCAGCCATCACCAGTCCGGCGTGCAGGTCGCGCTCGGCCTGCTGCTTCTGCTTCATCACCTCCGGGTCGAGCAGCCCCTGGAGCTGGCCGCTGAACGCCTTGCGGGCGTTCGCCGCGCTGTGGTGCGCCGTCGCCGCCTGCCGGTGCTCCTCCGGCCCCTGCTCGCCGTACTGGTGCAGCGCCGCCTCCAGCGCCCGCAGTCGGGCCAGCGTGTACGGCAGCGTGTGGTCGCGGCGGTGCTTCAACTTCGCCAGCGTTTCGAGCCGGTTCGTCGTGCCGGGGTGGCCGGTCACGAATACCACATCGCCCTCCTTCGGGCCGTCCACGTTCCAGCGGAAGTGGTCCGGCGTCTTGGCGGGTCGGCCGTTCTCGTAGGCGCGGAAGAACGACACGTCGAGGTTCATCCGCGGGTACTCGAAGTTGTCCACGTCGCCGCCGAACCCGGCGATGCTCTTCTCCGGGGCGAACACGAGCCGCACGTCGGTGAACTTCTTGTACCGGTAGAGGTGGTACAGCCCGCCGTTGTACAGCGTCACCACGTCCGACCGCAGGCCGGTGGCGTCGAGCGAGTCCTTCTCGACCTTCGCCATCACCGCCCGCCGCGCGGCCGCGGACTGGGCGGGCGTCATGCCGGCGGTCACGGCCGCGTTCACCTGCGCCGTCACGTCGGTGATGTTCTGCAGGACGTTCAGCTCCAGGTCGGGGCACTTCAGTTCCGCGTCGCGGGTCGGGGCCAGGAAGCCGTCGCGGTACAGGTCGCGCGCCGGGGTGCTCAGCTTCTGGATGGAGTCGGCGGCGACGTGGTGGTTGGTGACGAGCAGCCCGTCGGGCGAGACGAACCCGCCGGAGCCGCCGCTGTTGAGGCGGACGTTCGCCTTCATGGCCTTGTCGAGCCAGGCGTCGCCGAGGTCGAAGCCGTGGCGCTCCTTGAGGAGCTGGCGGGGCGGGTCGTTGAGGAGCCACATCCCCTCGTCGGAGGAAGCCGTCATCGCCGTGCCCCCGAGGGCCAGAACCAGTGCCGCGAGGCGGAACAGTCGCATGGCGTGGTCCGGTGAACGAAAAGGAAAGCCCGGGGACGGCCGTCCCCGGGCTTCGGTCCCGATGTGATTGTAGACGGTCAGCCGCGGTTCTTGATGACCATGACGCGGACGATGTCCATCGCCTCGTCGCCCGGGATCTCCAGCTCGTTCTGCAGCTTCTCGATCAGCTCCCGCTCCTCGTCCTCGACGACGCCGTCGGCCAGCACGATGTCGCAGGCGTTGGCGAACGCCGTCTCGCGGAGCTCGTCGGGCAGCTCGGGGACGCACTTCTCGATGAGCAGCTCGGGGCCGCCGCGCTTGAGGATCTTCAGCAGGTTCTCGATCATCCGGTTGAACTTGTCGGGGGTGAAGTTGCTGAACAGCTTCATCCGCTCGATGGTGTTCCAGAGGCCGCGGGCCTCCTCGCTGGCGATCACGCCGTCGGCCGCGGCCGCCGCCAACAGGATGCCGGTGAACGCCTCCTGCTTCGAGACGCCGCGCCCGCCCTCGCCCCCGCCGAACAGGTTGTCGAACAGGCCCACGGCGCTCTCCCCTCGGGTGACGGATGATTCGTGCCGGTTTACTGTAACCGGCCACCCGGGCGGGTCAAGGAGCAACCGCGGCGCTCCCGCCGGGCGGCGGCACCTCGACCGCGAACTCGAAGACGTGATCCTTTCCCGCCGCCACTTCCCGCACCAGTCCCGAGCGGTCCGGCCGGCGCAACTGCGGCGGGAACGGCGGGTCGGTCGCCTCGGCCGGCGGCGGCGCCAGCGCGACGCGGTACCACCCCGGCGGCACGGGTCCGTCGGCGGGTCGGAGGGTGAACGTGCCGTCGGCGGCGGTGGCGGCGCGGAGCGGCTTGCCGGTGCTGCCGTGGTTCGGGTCGGGGGTAAACACGACGGTCCCGCCGACGACCGGCCGGCCCTGGAAGGTGAGCCGGCCGCACACCGTCTGCTCGCGCGGCGGCTTCGACGGGCTGCACCCGCCCTGGACCGCCACCGCCCCGGCCCCGAGGGCCAGCGACAGAAGCGGTACGAGCAGGCGGAACGCGCGGCGCATGACACCCCCGGGGCGGACTCGCTTCCGGTATCGGCACGGCCGGCCCGACCGAATCAACCGAACCGCACGGCTCGGGGCTTGTAGGTCGGGCCGAGTCTTCGAGGCCCGACGCGGGGCGCGATGGGCGCTCGGAGAAAGAAGGCGAAGCGCCATCGCTCGGGGATGTTCGTGGTTCCCGTTCGCGCCTCGCGTCGGGCCTCGCAGACTCGGCCCGACCTACGAAACCCCACCCCACGGCCCCAAAGTTCCACCGGGTTGTTCCGGTTGACGCCCCCGGGGGGATGGGTTATTACCCCCCCGCCACGGACCAAAAGGACGCCGCAGCGACGGCCCGCGCACGCGGCCGCCGGCGGTCGGGGCGCGGGCGGGGACCGGAACCCCCGCCCGCGCCGCCCCGGGCAGAGGAGGCCTCGACGTGAAGCGCGTGTACGTGTACCTGTCCGCCCTGGTCGGGCTCGGCGGGGCGATCTTCCTCGCCGGCGCCGGTCGCGCCCAGCCGCCCGGCGCCCCCGCCGCCGCGCCCCCCGCCGGCCGGCCGTCCGTCGCCGTGTTCAACATGGCCGCGGTCATGCGCGACTACGGCAGGGCCAAGTACCAGGTGTGGGAGCTGAACGAGGAACGGAAGAAGATGTCCGGCGAGCTCGTCGCGTGGCGGGCCGACTACATCAAGCACCAGCAGAGCATGCAGCAGACCCCCGACCCGCAGCTCAAGGACCAGTTCGGCAAGAAGATGGTCGAACTGGCCCGGCTCATCGAGGACAGGGACCGCGACATCAACAAGGTGCTCAACGAGAAGGCCAGCAGCATCATCTCCGGGCTGTACGACGACATCAAGCTGGTCGTGGACAAGACGGCCGAGATGAACGGCTACCACCTGGTGCTGGCCTACCCGGACGCGGTCACCGCGGACGAGCAGAAGAACCCGTACCTGAAGGAACTGAAGCTGAAGCCGCCGGCCTGCCAGCCGTTCTTCGTCCACCGCCAGGTGGACCTGACCGGCATCGTGGTGCAGACGCTCAACCAGTGGAACCCGGCCAAGGCCATCCCGCCGGACGCCGTCCTGCCGCAGGGCGTCCCGGGCCTCCCCGGTGCCGCGCCGGGCGCGCCGCCCCCGGGCGCCCCCCCGGTCCCCGGGAAGATGTGACGACCCCCGCTCCGTCCGAGCCCGGAGCGTGAGCGACGGGCTAGCTGGACCGATCTTCCGCTGACGCGGAACACCTGGGCAGCTAGCCCGTCGCTCACGCTCCGGGCTCGGACGGACGGCCCCCGCCCCCTGGAGACGGCACCGTGCGCGTCATCGGCTACCGTCAGCAACGCACCCTCGCCGGCCCCGCCGAGGTCGCCGGCGTCGGGTTCGTCGCCGGCCGGCGCGTCACCGCCCGCTTCCTCCCCGCCCCCGCCGACACCGGCCTCGCCTTCCGCCGCACCGACCTGCCGGGCGCGCCGCTCGTCCCCGCCACGCCCGCCGCCGTGACCGGCACCGCGCGCCGCACCTCGCTCGGCCCGCCCGACGCCGGCGTCACCCTCGTCGAACACGCCCTCGCCGCCCTCGCCGGCCTCCGCGTCGACAACTGCGTCGTCGAGCTCGACGGCCCCGAACCCCCCGGCCTCGACGGCTCTGCGGTCGGGTTCGTCGCCGCCCTCGCGTCCGCCGGCGCCACGTTGCAGACGGCCCGCCGCCCGGTCTGGACGGTGGACGAACCGTGCGTCGTGACCGCCGGCGGGGCCACGGTGGCGCTCCACCCGTCGGACCGGGACGGGCTGATGGTGAGCTACCGACTCGACTACGGACCCGGGGCGCCGATCCCGCCGCAGGCGCACACGTTGGAAGTGACGCCGGAAAACTTCGTGCGGGAGGTCGCTTCCTGCCGAACATTCCTGACGGAGGCCGAGGCGCACGCCCTGCGCACGGCCGGCGTCGGCCGGCACGTGACGCCGGCCGACGTGCTGGTGTTCGGCCGCCGCGGCCCGGTCGGCAACCGGCTGCGGTTCGCCGACGAGCCGGCCCGGCACAAGGTGCTCGACCTGGTCGGCGATCTGGCCCTGTGCGGGTTCGACCTCGCCGGGCACGTCGTCGCCTACCGGTCCGGGCACGCCCTGAACGCCCGGCTGGCGGCCGAGCTGGTGCGGGCCGCCGCGACGCGCGCGTGCCGCTCCCCGATGCGGCGGGCCGCTTGAGACAACGGGAAAGCCCGGGGACGGCCGTCCCCGGGCTTGCGACGACACCGAGGATGGCATGACCCGCGTGCGGATGGCGGTGATCGGCGTCGGACACCTGGGGCAGCACCACGCCCGCATCCTCGCCGGCCTCCCGGACGTGGAACTCGTCGGCGTCGTGGACAGCAGCGCCGACCAGGCCCGCGCCGTCGCCGCCAAGAACGACACCGCCGCGTTCACCGACTTCGAGCCGCTCCTCCGCGCCGTCGACGCCGTCAGCGTCGTCACCCCCACCGTCCACCACCACCGCGTCGCCGCGGAGTTCCTGCGCGCCGGCGTGCCGGTGCTGGTCGAGAAGCCGATCTGCCGCACGCTCGCCGAGGCCGACGAGCTGATTGCGCTCGCGGACAAGGCCGGCGTGCCGCTCCAGGTCGGGCACATCGAGCGGTTCAACCCGGCGTTCGAAGACCTCCTCCGCCGGCCGATCACGCCGAAGTTCGTCGAGGCGGAGCGGCACGGGCCGTACACCGGCCGCAGCGTGGACATCGGCGCCGTGCTCGACCTGATGATTCACGACCTGGACTTGTTGCTGGCGCTGATCGGCGGGCGGGTGCGGGCGGTGTCGGCGGTCGGGGCGTCGATCTTCGGCGGCCACGAAGACATGGTGAACGCCCGGCTCGAGTTCGAGAACGGGTGCGTGGCGCACGTGACCGCGAGCCGCATCAGCCAGCGGGCGAAGCGGCGGCTGCGCATCTGGGCGCCGGAGGGGTACGCCGGCATCGACTTCGTGAACCGCAAGCTGGTGCTGGTGCAGCCGGGCGAGGAGCTACGCCGCCACGGCCTACGGCCGGAGAAGATGGACCCCGCGGCCCGCGCCCGCCTGAAGGACGAGGTGTTCGGCCGGTACTTGCAGGTGCTCCACCGCGACGAGGACCGCAAGTGCGACCAGCTGACGAGCGAGCTGCGGCACTTCGTGGACTGCGTGAAGACGGGCCGCCGGCCGCGCGTCACGGGCGAGGACGGCCGCGACGCGCTGGAGCTGGCCGAGCGCGTGCTGGGGGCGCTGCGGTGCCACGAGTGGAACGGCCGCCCCGACGGCCCGGTGGGGCCGGGGGCGTTCCCGAAGCCGACCGGGTGGCTGTTCCAGCCCGCGAGCGACCGCCGCGAAGCGGCATAGTTCGCCGCTTGCGGCGCAGCACCGCTTGCGGCGCAGCACCGCGGTGCTGCGCCGCAAGCGGCGGATCAGACCGCGGCCTTCAGCGCCGCGACGGCCGCGTCGTAGTTCGGCTCGCTGGTCACCTCGCTCACGTACTCGGCGTGCGTCACCGTGCCGCTCTTGTCCACCACGAACACCGACCGGGCCAGCAGCGGCAGCGGCAGCCCCTCGATCCGCACGCCCCAGTTCTCGCCGAACGACCCGTTGTGAACGTCCGACAGCGTCGTCATGCTGATGGCGTTCTCGCCGCAGAACCGCTTCTGGGCGAACGGCAGGTCGAGGCTCACCGTGTAGCACGCCACCGAATCGCCGAGCCCCCGAATGGCCTCCTCGAACTTCTTCGTCTGGGTGCCGCACACCGGCGTGTCGAGCGACGGCACGACGCTGAACAACCGGGCCTTGGCCGGCGTGTCGCCCAGGGTGACGGGGGAGAGGACGTTCAGGCACTTGAAGTCCGGCGCCTTCGACCCGACCTTCACCTCCGACCCGACCAGCGTGACCGGACCGCCCTTGAACGTGACCGCACCTTCGCGCTTCGTGCTCATCGCCGACCTCCGGGGGAGTTGTTGAACTGGGGTGTTGTAACTGGCGCGTCGCGATTTGCCAGCACGCGCGCGGAAAGCCCGGGGACGGCCGTCCCCGGGCTTCGCCCGCTAATTCACGCTGAAGTCCGGCGGGAACCGCCGCGTCGCCCGCGCCGCCGACACCTTCAGCGCGTCGGTCATCCGCTCGGCGCGCAGGTCCGCGTGGGGTTCCGTCAGCAGCCCCTGCTTGAACTCCAGCGGCAGCGGCAGCCCGTAGGCCAGGATGTCGCAGACGTGGCCGAGCGGCAGGTCGCCGCCGAACAGGTCTTCCACCTGCCGCCGCGCCGGGCCGTCGTCCGCGAAGTGCGGCGTCACCGCTTCGGCCAGCGCCTTCCGCAGCCGCTTGAGTCGCCCCAGGTCGGCGGGCGCCACGTCGGGGATCAGCTCGGCGCGGGCCACCCGGTACTGCCGGTCGGTCGGCAGCTCCTCGACCAGCCGCACACGCGACAGCCCGCGGAGGCGGAGGTTGTACCGGCCGTCGTCCAACTTCTCGTGCCAGCCGATCCGGCCGAGGCACGCGACCGGCTCGATCGGCGGGCGACCGTCGTAGTCGTCCTCCCAGTCGGGTTGCAGGAGCGCCAGCGCGAACGTGCCGTCGGTCCGCAGGGCGTCGGCCATCAGCTGCCGGTAGCGCGGCTCGAAGACGTGCAAGCCCTGCACGACGTGCGGGAACAGGACGAGGTTCGGCAGCGGGAACAGCCGGACCTGGCCGTCGAAGTTCGCCAGCGCCGCCAGGTCGTCGGTCAAGGGGCACCGGGGGGTGGGTTGAGGGCGATGCGTGGAGGCGGGCCGGGCGGGTCGGCGAGGGCGGCTTCGACCTGCCGCCAGAAGTCGTCCACCGCCAGACCCCGGTGGACCGGCCGGTACGGGGCCATGTACGTCCGCCCGGACGCGAACAGCCGCGCCGCACCGGTCGGGTTCCGCCTGCCCCAATGGTAGAGGGCCACCGCCGCCTGAATCAAGGACTGGTAGAACCGCCGGTCCGCGGCCGGGCAGTCGGTCCACAGTTCTTCCCACACGTCGTGGGCGTCGAAGAACTCGCCGCGGTTGAACAGGTCGATGCCGGCGAGGTAGCGCGGGTCCGGCGTGTCGGGCATCGGCGGAACCGGGTATGCTGTGTGGAAGAAGCCCGGGGACGGCCGTCCCCGGGCTTTCGCCCCACCCCCTGAAGTTTACCGATGTTCACGTCGAAGTGCCCGCTGCCGGCCCTCGTCGCGTGGTGCCGCACCCTCAAGCACAGCCTCGGCGCCGGCCTCAGCCCGGTCCGCATCTTCCGGCAGCAGGCCAAGAGCGGCCCCCGCGCGCTCCGCGCCATCGCCGCCGACGTGGCCGAACGGCTGGAGAAGGGAAGCTCCCTCGAAGACGCCTTCGAGCCGTACCGCGACCGCTTCCCGCCGCTGTTCGTGGAGCTGGTCGCCGTCGGCGAGACGAGCGGCCGGCTGGTGGACACGTTCGACGAACTCTGCATGTACTACGAGACGACCGACCGCGTCCGCCGCGACTTCCGCGCCCAGATGGTGTACCCGACGATCCAGTTCGTCGCCGCCGTGGGCATCGTGTCGATGCTGATCTTCGTGCAGGGGATGCTGTCGCCGAAGCCGACGGACGTGACCGGCCTGGGCCTCACGGGTACGGCCGGGGCGCTGACGTTCCTGGTGGTGTCGCTCGGCACCGTCGCGGGGATCGTGTTGCTGGTGCGGTCGGCACTGAACAGCCTGAAGTGGAAGGCGAAGCTGGAAGGCGCGCTGCTGATCGTGCCGGCGTGGGGGCCGGCGCTGAAGGCGTTCGCCATCCACCGGTTCCTGATCGCCGTGCGGATGACGCACGAGGCCGGGCTGCGGGCCGAGCAGGTGCTGAAGTACAGTTTCCGGGCGACGGCCAACTCGGTGTTCATGCGCGGCGAGCCGCGCGCCGTGTCGGTGGTGAAGAAGGGCGGCGCCATCTACGACGCCCTGGAGGCGAGCGGCGCCCCGTTCCCGGACGAGGTCCGCGACTCGATCCTCGGCGCGGAGGAAGCCGGCATGATGACGGAGGTGTGCGACCGACTCGCGGAAAGTTATCGCGAGGAGGGGAGCCGGCAGATGAAGGCGGCGGCGCAGTACACCGGCTGGGCGCTGTACGCGCTCGGGGCGCTGTTCATCATCGTGGCCATCTTCGGCATCGCGCGCGGGGTGTTCGGGCAGTACGACGCCGCGATGAAGGGGCTGTGATGGGTGCGAAAGCCCGGGGACGGCCGTCCCCGGGCTTTGCGTCACTGTCCCCCGTCCGCGTCGCCGCGCCGCGGCACCACCACCGCCACGTCGCACAGCCCCCACGGCGTCGATCCCACCAGTTTGTCGAACACACCGGCGCTCCGCCGCAGGCTCACCGTCTCGACGATCTCCAGGCTCGGCGGCAGCGTGTTGCGAAAACCCGCCAGCGCGTCGCGGTGCGTGAACAGGATCACCGTCCGCTCCCGGTGGTGGCAGTCCACCATCAGCTGATTCGCGTCCTTCGTGCGGACGCGGTCGAAGTCGGAGCGGCCGGCGTAGAACGCCAGCGAGTCGCAGTTCCGCGGAAAACTCACCACCGTCCCCGGCTCGGTCACGAACCGCGCCACCAGTTCCGGCCGGCCGAACGGCGAGCGCTGCTCCGCGTACCACGGCAGCCCCACGTGAACGACGCCGAGCATCAGCGCGGCCACCCCCACGACGCCGACGCGGGTCGAGACCGCGGCGTGCCAGCGGGTGCGGGCGATGAACTCACCGAGCGCCAGGCACAGGAACGGGTACGCCGGCAGCACGTACGTCGGCAGCTTGCTTCCCGACACGCTGAAGAACAGTACGCACCACCCGCCGGCGAGGAGCCAGAAGCCGCCCGCCGGGCTCCGCAGCGCCGCGGCGTCCGGGCCGCCGAGCAGCAGGCTCCGCAGGTACACGACGAACAGCACCGTGCCCGGCAGCAACCCGCCTAGCAGGATGGGGACGTAGTACCACACCGGTTGAAGGTGGTCGAAAGGCTGAAGGAACCGCAGGACGTTGTGTTCCCAGAAGAAGTGCTTCAGGAACGCCGGTTCGTGCCGGTAGATGGCGACGTACCACGGCAGGTTCACCGCCACCACCACGGCCGCGAACGCGACGTAGTGCCGCACCTTCACCACGGCCATGAGCCGGCCGGTCGTGAGGAGGCCGAACGCCCACAGCGGCACGAACAGCAGCAGCTCGCTGATCGGCCCCTTCGTCAGGAACCCGAACCCCGACGCCAGCGCCGCGAGGAGCCACCACGCGAGTTTCAGCCGGCCGGTGCGCACCGCCTCGAACCCGGCGACGACCGACAGCGTGACGCACAGCACCAGCAGCCCGTCGAGCAGCAGCAGCCGGGCGACGCCGACGAACCCCGGGGCGACGCTCAGTAGCAGCGCCGCCCAGAACGCCGGCCGCTCGCCGACGCTGCGGCGGCCGAGCAGGTACACCGCCAGGATGGTGAGGTGGACGCACACCGCCGGCACCAGCCGGGCCGCGTCCGGGCTGACGCCGAACGTGCGGTAGCTGAGCGCGACCAGCCAGTACATCAGCGGCGGCTTGTCGAGGTACGGTTCGCCCTGGAGCGTCGGCACCACCCAGTTCCCGCTCGCCAACATTTCGCGCGGAATCTGGGCGTAGCGCCCTTCGTCCGGCTCCAGCAGGTGAAACCCGCGTGTGGGGTACAGCAGCGCCGCCGGCAGGATCAGCACGACCAGCAGCGCCGACGTGCGGACGCGCGTATCGGGGTCGGCGGTGCCGGGGAACAGGACGCGGGTGAACAGGAACGGCAGCCAGCCGAGCGGGGTGCGCGGGGCGGGGTCGGTCACGGGGCGCCTCCGGTCCAGAAACCAGGGGGCTTATGCCCGGGTCGGGGGTTGGGGTCAACCCGGGGTCGGGCCGCGCGTCCGGTGCTTCCCCGACGCGCCGACACCCGAGCTCACCGCGAGTGCGGGCCGTACGCCCGGCACGGGCGGGGAGAATGCGGTGTCGTCACCGCGGCATGGCAAGCCGGCACTGTTGTTGCCTTACGCCGGGTGTGGCCGGGTCGCCGGCCGCGTCCTCACCCCGGAGCCGAACATGCCCCTCGATTCGCTGCACGACCTGTACGTGGACGAGCTGAAAGACCTGTACAACGCCGAGAACCAGCTGCTGAAGGCGCTGCCGAAGATGGCCAAGGCCGCGACCGCCCCCGAGCTCAAGGCGGCGTTCACCACCCACCTGGAGGAGACCCGCGGGCAGGTGACCCGCCTGGAGACCATCTTCACCGGCCTGGGCGTCAGCCCGAAGGGGAAGAAGTGCAAGGCGATGGAGGGGCTGATCGAGGAGGGGAAGGAGATCATCGAGGAGGACGGCGACCCGGCGGTGATCGACGCCGCCCTCATCGGCGCCGCCCAGAAGGTCGAGCACTACGAGATCGCCGGGTACGGCACCGCCCGCACGTTCGCCACCCTCCTCGGGTACGCCGACGCGGCGGAGTTGCTCCAGGAAACGCTCGACGAGGAGGGGAACACCGACAAGCTCCTGACCGGGCTGGCCGAGACGGTCATCAACGTCGAGGCCGAGGAGGCGGACGACGAGGCGGAGGCGCCGGCCGCGAAGAGGAAGCCGGCCGCGCGGTCGCGGTGACGCCCGGTCACGGGGCCGGGGGCGCCACGAGTTGCCGGCCCTGCCACGGGCCGCACCCCTCGGCCACGTACTCCAGCCCGGTCCGCGGCACCAGCGTCTCGCCCGGCTGGCTCGACGGCGGCGTCCGCCGCCACGGCACGCCGCCGGCCGCCGCCTGCCTCCCGACGCGGAACAGGAGGCGCATCTCCTCCTTCTTGAACGTCATGCTCCCGGGCTCGATCTTCAGCGTCGTCGGCACGGCGTTGAGGTGGAAGTTGGCCCCGGTCACGGCGCAGAGGGCGTACATCTTGTACGCGCTCTCGCGGAACAGAGCGTAGATCGTGTTCGACACCGACGCCGCCAACACCTTGAGGAACCGCGGGTGCTCGTCGAGCGGGTCGCGATAAATCTTCCCGGACGCGACGATGTACACGTTCGACGTCGGCGGCAGGCCGCGCGGCGTCTGGATGAACGCCTGGATTACGTTCCCGGCGTCGACGTGGAGCTCCTGGTAGCGGACGCCGTTCAGCTCGATGTCGAACTCGACTGGCGGCATGATCCCCGGGATCGAGCATGCCGCGACCATGATGTTGTGCACCAGGGCGCGGGCGTCCGGCCGGCCGCTGGTGGCCACCGCCCCCACGTCCCACACCACCGCCCGCTGGGTCGTCAAGCTCACGGTGGCGACGAACAGCCGGCGGCCCGCGCGGTGGGCGGCGCACATGTCTTGGAACGCCGCCTCGTCCAGGTTCCGCTCCACGAGCTCGCGCAGCGGCGCGGAGCTGGCCAGGCCGCGGTTGAGCAGGAGCCCGCGGACCGGCTGGAACCGGAGGATGTCGCGCTGCTCGACGTTGTTGAACTCGCGGGCGAGGCGGGCGTCGTAGGCCGGGCCGAGGAACGCCAGCGACGCGATGAGGGCGCCGCTGCTGATGCCGGTGACCACGTCGAACTGCGGCCGGGTGCCGTTCTCGGTCCAGCCGCACAGGAGGCCGGCGACGTAGGCGCCGTACTTGCCGCCGCCGGAGATGACGAGGATGTTCTGCGGCCCGCCCGGGGCCTGGGCCGGCATGGTGCCGTTGCCGAACACCGACGCGAGCCCGTCGGACAGGGTGCTGTCCGGGTCGGGGTACGGGTCGGGCGGCGGGGTGCGGTTGTACCAGCTGCTGTCGAGGAGGGCGGTCGGCGGGTTGACGAACGGCCGGGGGGTGCAGCCGACCGCGGCCGCGAGTGCGACGACCAGTGCCGCGGCGAACAGGTCCGGTAGCCGTAGCCGCCGGCCGCGGAAGTGCGCTGGCATCGTTCCCCCCGGAGTGTCCCCCGCGGGGCGATAGCGTGGGGGCGGCGGCGGGTCAAGGCGAGCGCCGCTCGCCGCGCCGGGCGCGAGTTCCTACGATAACGTGTCTCACCCGAGCCCCCGGAGCCGAGCCATGAAGAAGGGCATCCACCCGAACTACCGCCCGGTCGTGTTCCACGACGTGTCGGCGAACGTGTCGATTCTCACCCAGTCGTCCGTCCAGACGGACGAGACCATGACGATGCCCGACGGCAACGTGTACCCGCTGTACAAGGTCGAAATCTCGAGCGCCAGCCACCCGTTCTTCACCGGCAAGATGAAGTTCCTGGACACCACCGGCCGCGTCGAGAAGTTCCAGAACAAGTACAAGAAGGTCGGGTACGGGCAGGCGAAGAAGTAAGGCGGCGAGCGGGCAGTCGGCCCAGGGCTTCGGCCGGAGCCCCGAAGGGGCGGCAGGTACTAGCCCAGGGCGTAAGTAAGCCCTGGGAGCGTCGGCGGGGTCACCGGGGCGTGACCCCCCGAACTCCGCCGCTTCGGCCGGAGCCCCGAAGGGGCGGCAGGTACTAGCCCAGGGCGTAAGCCCTGGGAGCGTCGGCGGGGTCACTCCGCCGCAGGATGCCCAGGGCTTACGCCCTGGGCTAGTACCTGCCGCCCCTTCGGGGCTGAAGACCAGAGCCGAAGCCCCCCAGCCGACAGCCCGCGCACGCGGGCCGCTCGCCATCCGAGTGGCTTCATGATTCCCGCGATGGACGCCAAGCTCGCCCGGTTCCGCGAGCTCGAAGCGCAGATGACCGACCCCGACGTGGCCGGGAACCACGCCCGCTTCTCGGTCGTCGCCAAGGAACTCGCCGCCCTCACCAAGCAGGTCAAGCCCTACGAGGAACTCCTCGACGCCGAGGAGGCCATCCGCGGCGCCGAGGCGATGCTCGCCGACGCCGACATGGCCCCCCTCGCCGAGGACGAACTGGCGCAGCTCCGCCCGCGGCGCGACGCCCTGCGACTCAAGGTCGAAGACCAACTCCTCGTGGACCCGGGCGAGGACTTCGACACCCTCATCGTGGAAATCCGCGCCGGCACCGGCGGCGACGAGGCCGCCCTGTTCGCCGGCAACCTGTACGAGATGTACACCCGCTTCGCCCGCTCGAAGGGGTGGCACGTCGAGGAGATCGCGTACAGCCCCGGCGAGGCCGGCGGGTTCAAGGAAGTCAGCTTCGGGGTGAAGGGCGACGAGGTGTACCGCTGGCTGCGCTACGAGAGCGGCGGCCACCGCGTCCAGCGCGTCCCGGCCACCGAGACGCAGGGGCGCACCCACACCTCGGCCGCCACGGTCGCCGTGCTGCCGGAGCCGGACGAGGTGCAGGTGACGATCCGGCCGGAGGACATCGAGTGGGAGCGGATGCGCGCCGGCGGGGCCGGCGGCCAGCACGTCAACAAGACCGAGAGCGCCGTCCGCATCTGGTACAAGAAGGGCACCGCCGAGGAGATGGAGGTGAAGTGCCAGGACGAGCGGAGCCAGGGGAAGAACTACGAGCAGGCGATGCGCGTCCTCCGCAGCCGGTTGTTCGACAAGCAGCAGGCGAAGCTCCACAAGGAGCGCTCCGACATGCGCAAGAGCCTGATCGGCACCGGCGACCGGAACGCCCGCATCCGCACCTACAACTTCCCGCAGAACCGCGTGACCGACCACCGCATCGAATTCACCCTCTACAAACTCGACACCGTCATCGCCGGCGAGATGGACGGCATCATCCAACCGCTGTTAGACCACGCCCGGCGCGAGAAACTCGGCAGCGCCTGATACCGCACCCGGTTGATCCATAACCGTCCCGGGGCGTTGCCCCGGGCTATGCTGTCCCAAGCCGTTGGCCTGAAAGCCGAGAAGCCCTCTTCAGCCCAAAGGGCTGGGACAGCATAGCCCGGGGCAACGCCCTCCCTATTACGCATCAGTCGGGGAACCTCTGGGAATGCTCGGGCACCGGTGTGGAAACCCTTTGCAAATCAAGGGGTTTCCAGGCCCGATCAACCCCAGAAAACCCGCCAGTCACCTGCTGCAACATGTTGCCAGCAAATATGTTGCAGACTTATGCGTAATAGGGAGGGCAACGCCCCGGGACAGGGCAGGGATACGGATCGACCGGGTGCGGTATGAGCGGGGCCGGGTTCGCCCACAAATTGTGCCGCATCTCAGGCAAAGCTGCCCAGCACGCGGGCGGACGGTCGTTCAAATCAAAGTCTCATTTGGGTTTTTAACCCGCATCTTGAAGGCGACTTGCGCCTCCCGGGCATGGACATTCCCGGTCCGGCACCGGCGTTGCTTTCCTACAACAGTAACGATCACTGCCGCTTCGGTGGCCTCCACCACACCCGGAACGCAGCTGCTCGGAGGCGACCGGTTCGTCCCGGTCGAACTTACCAGGCCCGCCCCATGACACCCAGGACAGGTGACCCCGTGCATCCGCTCCTCGAAGCCGGCATGACGCGCCAGGATCAGGAGGTGGTGGAGCTCCCGCTGCTATTGCCCAAGTGGCAGGCGGTCGAGCTGGAGGCCGCCGCGCGGCAGCGCGGCATGACGATGGGACAGCTGCTGCGGCGGGTCATCCGCCAGGTGCTCGACGACTCGGGCGTCGGGGCGCCGGCCTGATTGGAAATGAACCAGGCGAGCGGCCCGCGTGAGCGGGCTGTTCCCGATCGCCACTGACGCGATCGGGAACAGCCCGCTCACGCGGGCCGCTCGCCTGGTTCACTCATCACTTCCGGAACGCCGGCGCGGTGCGGTCGCCGCGCGACAGCAGGTACGCCATCAGGTCGAGCACCTCGTCCTCCTTCAGCGTGTCGAGCAGGCCGGCCGGCATCATCGACAGCCGCGACGGACGCATGCTTTCGATGTTGTTGCGGCTCACCTCCGTCGTCGCGCCGGGCTCGAGCATGTTCGTATTCACCATCACCTTGTCGTTGTTCAGGTTCACGATCCGCCCCACGATCACCCGGTCGTCGGCGGTGCGAATCTCGACCGCGGCGTACTGGTCGCTGATCTCCTTGTTGGGGTCCACGATCGACTCGAGCAGGTCGCGGGAGTTGAACCGCCCGGCCGCGCCGGACAGGTCGGGGCCGTAGCTGCCGCCCTCGTTGTCGAACCGGTGGCAGGCGAAGCACTTGCCGGCGCCGAACAGGCGGCGGCCCTTGTCGAAGTCGCGGCCGCCGGCCAACCCCTTCTCGAGCGCCGGCGCCAGGTCGGCGATGGTGTACGCCTTCACGAACGGCCGCGGCGCCTCCTCCGGGATGCGGATCGCCCCCGGCTGCGCGTCGATGATCGGCTTCAGCACCGCGGCCTCGGCCGGGGTGAGCGTGGCGACGGCGTCGGCCTTCATGCGGCGGATGAAGCCGGCCATGCTGGAGCCGCCGCGGAAGTTGTTCGCGCGGAGGAACCACGTGAAGTACTGCCGCCGCAGTTCGGGCGTCCAGCCGGTCCGCAGCACGCGGAGGGCGCGGAGGTATTCGAGCTGCTCCTCCTGTGTCGGGGCGTCGGCCAGGAGCGCCATCGTCTTCGCGGCCGCACTCGGGGATTCGAGGTAGATCAGCACCTGACACAGCTCGGCGTTGACGTACCGGTTCTTGGACGGGAACGCGGGGTCGAGCTTGGCCGCGATCAGCCCGGGGCCGAACCCGCCGGGGTTGCCGAATCGGTTCAGCACCACCTGATACGTCCGCAGCAGGTCGAGCTTCGCCGAATCGTCGAGCTTGCCGATGTCGATCGCGGTCAGTGCCGTGAGCAGCTTCGACCCCAACGCCAGGTCGGGCGGCGCGTTCGCCGGAGTGCGGTGGAAGGGGTCCGGGGCGCTGACGCGCGCCAGCGCCAGCAGCGCGGGGATGGCCTTGAGGGCGTCGGGCTCGGCGAGCGCCTTCGCGGCCCAGTCGCCGGTGGTCTGGTGCTCCAGCGCCACGCGGGCGGCGAACGACGCGAACCGGTCCTTCGAATCCAGGAGCTTCCACGCCGCCGGCACCGCGGCCGGATCGACCTTCGCGTGGTACTGCTCCACCGCCAGCCGGTCGTCGCGGGACGCAGCCGCGGGGCCGGCGCCGAAGATGACCGTGTCCGGGTCCACCCCCGCGCCGGTGTACGTCACGCGGTACAGGCCGCTCGTGGTGCGGCGACCGCCGATGGCGAAGTACAGCGCCCCGTCGGTCGGGTTCACCACGAGGTCGGTCAGCGGCAGCGGCGTACCGGTGATGAATTCTTCGACCTCGCTCTTGTACGCGCTGCCGTCCGGCGCGAGATGCACGGCGTACAGCTTGCCGTAGCTCCAGTCGCAGACGAACAGCGCCTGCTGGTAGCGCGCCGGGAACCGTGCCCCGTAGCCGAACGCGACGCCGGTCGGCGAGCCGGGGCCGATGTTCGCCACGCCGGGGAGGTTGTCGAGGTAGTACGGCGGGTACTTGCCGGCGCCGTTGCGCCAGCCGAACTCGCTGCCGCTGGTGACCAGGCACACCCGCGTCGGCCGGTACCACGGGGTGTTGAAGTCCCACTCCATGTCGGCGTCGTAGGTGAACAGGTCGCCGGCGGAGTTGTAGGCGGCGTCGTACTGGTTGCGGAACCCGACGCTGAACAGCTCCCACTCGCGGCCGTCCGGCGTGACGTTGTAGATGGCCCCGCCCGGCCCGTTGACGCCGGCCATGAACCCGTTGCCGTCGGGCAGTCGCGGCAGCAGGTGGTCTTCGCCCCACACCGGCGGCACGCGCGTCGTGTTGTACTCCGTCAGCGCCGTCTGGTTGCCGGACACCACCGTGAGGCGCTTGCCGTCGGGGTGCTTCAGCACCGCGTGCGGGCCGTGCTCGCCGAGGCCGCCGCCCTTGTACCCGGTCAGCCGCCGCAGCAGCTCGACGCGGTCGGGCACGTCGTCGCCGTTGGTGTCGGTGACGCGGTACAGGCCGCCCTTCTCGTTGTGGTTCACCACGACGTACAGGGCGTCGAAGGCGTACAGCAGCCCCTGCGCCATGCCGATGTCCACCGGCAGCTTCTCGACCTTCGTGGCGCCCGCCTTCCCCGGCGTGACGCGGTACAGCGAGCCGTACTGGTCGGACGCGACGAGCCGGCCCTTCGGGTCGACGCACAGCGCCACCCACGAGCCCTGCTCCGCCTTGGGGACCGTATACAGCAGTTCGACCTTGAAGCCCTTGGCGACCTTCATCGTCGCGGGGTCGGTGGCGGGCGGGTCCTTGGGGGCGGCCTTCGCCGGCGGCTGGACGGCCTTCTTCTTGATCTGGCCGTCGGCGGTGGGGAGACCGGCGACGGCGAACAGGGACGCCGCGAGCGCGGCGAGCGCGACGGCGAGTCGGACGCGGGGCATCGGGGAGGCTCCGGGCGGGTGGGGGAAGTGTATCAAGAAGTGCGACCGCTTGCGGCGATGCACCGCGGTGCATCGCCGCAAGCGGCGTTACTGTGCCGAAAAGGTGCGCTCGGTGCGCGTCACGTTCCCCGCGCGGTCCCGCACGGACACCGTCAGCACCCCGCGGCGCACAGTCAGGGGAGCCGCGAGCGACAATTCCCACACGCCCGGCCCCCCGGGGCGGAAGCGCGGCGCCAGGTTCGTCCCCGCCGCCGCGCCGTCCACCGCGAAGTCGGCGGTCACGGCGAAGCCCGCCGGGTCGAGCGCCGTGGTGTCGTGCGCCCCGACCAGCAGCCGCGTCAGCGGCGGGTTCGCACCCGCCCGCGGCAGAGCGACGGTTAGCGTCGGCCGCTGGTCGTCGGCCAGCCAGCCGCGGCCGGCCGGCCCCAGGTCGATCGGACAGCCCAGGTCGATCCAGCGCACCAGCGTCAGCCGGTCCTCGTCGGTCAGCGCCTTCACGCGGCCGGCCTTCACCGCGTCCGGCGGCGGCATCACGCCCCCCGTGAAGTCCAGGTCGGCGAGGTTGCGGTTGGCGACGGTGTCGGCCACCGGCTCGCCCTTCAACTTCAGCGTGCGGGCGTTGCCGGGCTCCGTCTCCGTCGGGAAGTCGTCGTTGACCCAGCCGTCGAGCCGCCGGCCGAACACCTTCCACACCAGCAGGCTCCGCCGCGACTGGAACATCCGCACGTAGCGCGAGGCGTTCGGCAGCCGCCACGACCCCGTCACCGGCTTGTGCCCGAACCGCGCCGCCCCGTCCATCGCCAGCCGGTAGTACGTGCCGGGAACGTCGTCGCAGTCCGGCAGGTTCACCCGCTTCGCGTCGTCGAGCACGAGGTTCCCCGCGGCCTTGCCGTTCTTGGCGGTGTGGCACGCGGCACAGCTGCGGTCGAAGATCGGCTTCACGTCGCGGAAGTACTCCACGTCGGCGACGCCGGCCGCGACCTTCAGCCCGGTCTCGTTCTTGTCGTCCCAGCGCCGGCCGGACGGGTCGTTCGCCCGGGTGGTCAGCAGCGGGGCGCCCTGCGTCAGGTCGAACACCGGGTAGTCCGGGCGGGCCGCGGCGGTGCGCTCGAACGGCGTCGGCTGCTGGCTGTGGGCGTGGCACCCGCCGCAGTCGTTGCGGACCTCGCCGGGCCGAACCTGGTGCCACGTCTGCGCCATGTTCAGCACCATGCCGTGCCGGTCGATCGTCTGGAACGTGAACCCCACGTCGGCCGGAATCTTCGCCAGGAAGCTGGTGTCCGGGTTGCCGTCGGGGTCGAGCGGCTCGCCTGTCGCGGAGGCAGCCGTAGCGCCCGCGGGCAAACCTAACCCCCCCGGCCCCCCTTCCCTAAGAGGGAAGGGGGGGGTCGGCGCGCCCGCCTTGCCGACACCGGGTTCACCGGAACCGTGTGTCGGGAGGCTCTGTTGCGCGGGCACCCCTCCCCCCTTGGGGGAGGGGCCGGGGGAGGGGTTGCGGGGGAACTTCCGCACGGGGATTTCGCCCAGGATTCGCAACCGTTCCGTGGCGTGGCTGCGGAACGTGATGCCGCTCCCGGGGCCGACCGCGCGGTCGGTCATCGGCTCCGTCATCAGGATGCGGACGGCGTGGACGTCGGCGTTGGAGTAGCGGCCGGCGTCGGCCCCCTGGTTGAACCAGTTCCCCGCCGTCGGCTCGGCCGAGTTGAACGCCCCGAGGTCGGCGTAGCCGGTGGCGTCGGCGGCGGTCGCGGTCACGCCCTTCACGACGCCGTTCGGGTAACTCTCGCGCTTGAACAGGCTCGACGTGCCGACCAGCCCGAACGGCGTCCCCGCCGGCAGGTGCTTCGACAGCTTGCCGTCGTTCGCCAGCCTGGGAATGACGGCCGGGGCGGCGATGCCGTGAACGGCGGAGTACGGCACCACCGCGCGCGGCCAGTGCTCGTTGTAGCGCGGGTCGTCCTTGATCTTCAGCAGCCGGCCCGGCTCGTCGATCGCCTTGCCGTCCTTCAGCAGATAAATACCGCTGTCCACCGCGGGGACGTGGACCGTGTACCCGCCGTTCACCGGCCCCGCCGACCACGCCAGCAGCAGGTGGTTCTTCGGCGCCGCCGACGGGTGCGTCACCTTGCCGACGCGCGGGCCGGTCGGCGGCGTGCGCGGGCGGACCGGCGTCGAGACGGGGCCGGCGAAGTCGGCCGGGCCTTCGTCGGCGCGGGCGAAGCGCGTCAGCGACTCGATGCCGTACGGGCTGAACGGCAGCCGGCGGACGCGCGGGGCGGCGCCCTCGCGGCCGTGTTCGAGAGTCGGGTTGCGGGGGTCGTTCGCGTAGCCGGGGCCGAACGGCGGCTCCCCGGCCGGCGGCCCCGGCGGGAACGCGACCAGCGTGCCGAACCCGTTGCTCGTCTGGTTGTAGTACTCTTCCGCGACCACGCGGCCGTCGGTCAACTGCGTCTGGAAGTGGTACGCCGTCGGGTTCGGCCCCGGCATGAACGCCGACACCATCGGCCCCCAGTTGGTGCCGTCCGGGTGGATGGTCCACAGCCCCCACAGGATCGAGTGCCGCAGCCCCTGGCTCTCCAGGCTGCTGAACATCACCCGGCCGTCCTTCAACATCGTGGGGTGGAGCGCCCCGCCGAGGTTGAGGTGGCCGACGCATTCGACGTTCGAGCCGTCGTCGTCCATCACGAACAGCTGCATCAGGTGCGGGATCCGCTTCGGCGGCTTGAACCCATTACGGTTGCTGGTGAACATCACCTTGCCGCCCGGCAGCGGGCACGGGCCGAGGTTGAACACGCCGAACGGGAGCGAGTTCTTGCCGGCCTGCGGCGTGCGGAAGTCCTTCGCCCAGTCGCCGGCGCCGAGGTTCGGGGTGAACGCCTGCGTCGTGAGGCGGACCTTCTCGCGCGTCTTCAGGTGGAGCTTGTAGATGTCGGCGCCGGCCGGCGGCCCCTGGGTGTGGCTCCCCCCCGCGAGGTCGTGGAACAGCGAGTAATACACCCACTCGCTGTCGAACGAGACGACGGGGTCGGTGACCGCTCCCTTGCCGCCGGTCACGAGCACCTCTTCGGTGCCGTCCGGGTGGAGGAGCATGAGGTCGGCGCCGGGGTCGGTGTACGTGGGGTTGGCGATCTCGGCCCAGCTGGTGCCGACGGCGTCGCCCTTGCGCGGCATCCGCACGTAGACGATGTCGTAGTCGACGCGCACCGCGGGGTCGGACGCGACGGGCTTGGGGTTGATGTCGAGCGGGCGGGGTGCGGCGACGGGTTGGGCGAGTGCGGCGGAGGCGAGGGCCGCGAGCGGCAGGAGGGCGGCGAGGCGGAACGACATGCGGCCTCCGTGGTGAAGAAAACGAGAAGCAGGATTAACCACAGAGTCACAGAGGGCACAGAGGGAAGACAAGAAGCAGAGACAGAACCATTTTTTCGAAATGTTTCGTCTCGGCCTTCTGTCTTCCTCTCTGTGTCCTCTGTGACTCTGTGGTTAATTCTTCTTCACCCCGACGTTACTCGACGGCGGTGCGGGCGGCGGCGGCGATGTCGGCGGCCTTGGCGAGGGCCGACTTCGTGTCGCTGAACCCGTAGCTCTGGGTGATCTCGCCGCCGCGCTTGTAGACGAGCACGGTGACCGCGGCGCTCTTGTTGAGCTTGTACGCGCTCGGGCCGTCCGTGTCGGTGGCGACGGTCAGCGGGGCGGTGAGCTTGTGGGTGGTCTGGAGCTTCTCGAGGTCGGCCCCGGTGACCCCGCCGACGCCGATGACGCAGGTGCCGAGCTTGGCGTTGGTCTTCTGGACGGCATCGACGGCCTGGACGAGCTTGGCGACGTTCTCGTCGGTCTTCTGGGTGAAGATCAGGACGGCGGCCGGGCGCTGCTCCGCGCCGAACTTGCAGACGTAGCAGAGGGTCTCGCCGGCCTTCTCGCCGGTGAACGCCTTGACGTTGAAGGCGCCGCCGATCTTCTTGTCCGGCCCCGACTTCACGTCGTCGGCCCGGGCGCCGGTGATGGCCAGCCCGACCACGGCCGCCAGCGACAGCATTACGCGCATCGATTCATCCTCCAGGGTGCTTCGGCCCCGCCCGCCGGAGAGGGGGCGGAGTGCAGGGACCGGCCCGGACGATTCTAGTCCGCCCGGCCCCGTGCGGACATACAGACGCCCGGCGCGGGTCTGACATTCGATTCTGGCGCCGCGGAAGATGTCGTGCCTGGCGAGCCGACCGCCGTGAGGCGGCGGGTGACTCACCCGGCTCCTGACGGAGCCCGACTCGCCGGCCACTGCGCGTCACCCGAACGCCGCCGGCTGGCCCGTCGATTCGAGCACGCTCATCCACAGGTCGCCGTTCGGGTCCACCGTGTGCCGGTCGCGCACCGCCAGCGGGATCGGCAGCAGCACGAACCGGCCGTGCCACCGGCTCACCACCACCTCCGTCCGCCCGGCCATCGCCGCGTGGACCGCGTTGTGTGCCAGCCGCAGGCAGTACACGGCGTCGAACGAGTTCGCCTTCACGCTCCGAATCGAATAGCTCGGGTCGATGTACTTGAGGTTCAGCTCCAGGTTCGCCGCCGCGAAGTCCTCGGTGATCCGCTTCCGCAGGAACACGCCGACGTCCCCGAGTTTCGCGTTCCCCGAGGCGTCGGCCCCGGTGGCACTCTCCATCAGCTCCTGCCCCGCCCCCTCGGCGACCACCACGACCGCGTGGCCGGTCCGCTGCACCCGCGTTCGCAGCACAGCCAGGAATCCGTTCTCGCCGTCGAGCCGGAACGGCACCTCGGGGATGAGCACGAAGTTGGCGTCGTTGCGGGCGAGCGCCGCGTAGCAGGCGATGAACCCCGAGTGCCGGCCCATCAGCTTCACCAGGCCGATGCCGTTCGGCGACGCCTTCGCCTCGGCGTGCGCCGAGTGGATCGAGTCCGCGGCCACGGAGAACGCCGTCTGAAAGCCGAAGCTCTGGTCGATGAAGCTGATGTCGTTGTCGATCGTCTTCGGGATGCCGACGACGGCGATCTTTCGCCCCCGGATCTCGACCTCGCGGCAGATGGCGTGCGCCCCGCGCAGGGTGCCGTCGCCTCCGACCACGAACAGGACGTTCACACCCATCCGCTCCAGGCAGTCCACGATGTCGCCCGGGTTCTGCTCGCCGCGGGACGTGCCGAGGATGGTGCCGCCGGCCTCGTTGATCTGGCTGACCGTCTGCGGCGTCAGGTCCACGACCGGCCGCTTGTACTTGGGGATGAACCCCTGGTAGCCGTTGCAGAACCCGCTGATGCGGCGGACGCCGTAGAGGAAGTGGAGTTCCATGACGAGCGCCCGGATCACGTCGTTGAACCCGGGGCAGAGGCCGCCGCAGGTGACGATGCCGGCGTGGGTCTTGGACGGGTCGAAGTAGATTTCGGGCCGCGGCCCGGCCGGCTCGAACCCGGGGATGTCGTCGGGCGAGCTGCCGCGGCGGGCGAGGGCGGAGGCGGTGTCGTCGAACAGGACGCGGTCGGTGGGGTCGACGTTTTAGTAGCTGCGCTCGCGCGGCTTGAGCAGGTGAAGCATCGGCGACTCGACCCGACACGGGCCGAGCGACTTGACGACGAGTTCTTCGCGGCTGACCACGGGGGGTACTCCACGGCTCCGCCGCGTTCGCGGTCGGCGGCGCGGGCGGGGGTCGGGAGAGGCGGTGGGGTGATTCTACGAACGGCGAGCCGACCGCCGTCAGGCGGCGGGTGAGTAACACGTCACCCGCCGCCTGACGGCGGTCGGCTCGCCTGTACACTGACAACGCAAACGTATCCGGCGTGCCGACCGCCGTCAGGCGGCGGGTGACGGAGCACTTCCCATGGACCGCTACTGGCTCCTCACCTGGACGTGTTACGGCACCTGGCTGTCCGGCGACCGCCGCCGGTTCGTCGGCAACGTCCGCGAGCCGGACGGCACGCAGGTTACCCACGATTCGCAAGGCACGCCCTACGACAGAAACATGCCGGGGCTCGAAGCCTGGGTCCGCGACCATATGAAAGGCGACCCGGTTTCTCTGGACGACCGCGACGCGGATGTGTTGCTCCATCAGTACCGCGAAACGGCCCGCGTCCGCGGGTGGAGCCTTGAAGCCGCGAGCGTGATGTTCAACCACACGCACCACGTCGTCGGCGTACCGGGCGACCCCGAGCCGGACCGCATCCGCGACGCGTTCAAGAGCTGGGCCACGCGGGCCCTGAAGGAACATCGTCCGCTCCCGCCGAACGGCGCATTCTGGACAGTGAACGGCTCGAAGCGGAAGCTGTCGAACGTGCGGTCGGCGGTGGTCTACGTGACGCGAAAGCAACCGGACCCGCTCGGCGTGTGGTTCGACGAGCGGTGGAAGACGCTGCTGGACGAGTACGATCGCTAGCGGGCGACGCGCGCACCGGAGGCGAGCCGACCGCCGTCAGGCGGCGGGTGAGTTACACGTCACCCGCCGCCTGACGGCGGTCGGCTCGCCTTCAGATCTGCGCGCCACGTCATCGACCGAGTATTCTCCCGAACCACGACCGCCGCACCGCCGGCATCGGCACCGGCAGCGCCGCCCCGCGCAGCACCGCGGCGCCCCACTCCTCGCCCGCCCGCCGCGCCGCCGCGCGCCCCGCCAGCGCCCGCAGCGCCCGATACCCCTCCGCCAGCAGCGGCCGACGCCGGTCGATGCCGTGGCCGTCCGAGCCGATGACGTGAATCATCCCGACGTCCGCCCAGTCGCGCAGCCCGCGGGCCATGTCGTCGTCCCACGGGTCGGCGAGCGCCGCGGCCGTCACCTGCAACAGACACCCCGCCGCGACCCACGCCGCCGCCCGCGCCGGGTCGAACAGCAGCGGCGGGTAGCGCTCGGCGTGCGCGATGACGAGCCGCGTCGGTGCCACGGCCGCGACCAGCGGCAGCACGTCCACGAAGTCGCGGTGCGGCATCTCCACCAGCAGGTACGCCCCGGTGTCGCCGACCGTCAGGAGCCGGCCGGCGTGCCAGTCGGCGAGCGTATCCGGCCCGAGCATCACTTCGCCGGTCGGATGCACCGACAGCTTCACCTTCTTCCGTTCGAGCTCGGCCGCGAGCGCCGCCGCCGCCGCCCGCAGGCGGTCCGGCGTGTTGTCGGGGTAATCGTCGTTCTGGTGGGCGAGTGCGGTGGCGAATCCGGCCCCTTCACTGACCAGAAACCGACACATGGCGACCGCTTCGGCCGGCGTGGCGGGTCCGTCGTCGAGGCCGGCGAGGAGGTGGACGTGGGTGTCGGCCAGCGGCATACGCGAACGCCCGTCAATTTAACCGCGTGACATGTTTCCGCGACCCGGTGGGGGGCGCGGCGGAAACAATAATTCCGCCGCGATGGTCAGCGGTTGTACAGTTTCCGGTCGCGGAGGTACTCTTCGACGGCCCGCGGCACGAGATATCGAACGCTCATGCCGTCGGCGACGGCCCGCCGCAACTCCCGGCTGGCGATTTCGATCATCGGGCAGGCCACGTAGCGCAGCCGGACGGCGTCGGTGGGGAGGTCGAGCGCCTTCGCGAGTCGGTCGGCGGTCCAGAGCATGATGCCGGGCCGCGGCACGACGACGAGGCTGGCGAGTTCGACGACGCGCCGCGGCTCGTACCACCCCGGCAGGTCGGGGAGGCCGTCGGACCCCATGAGGAGGGCGAACTCGGCGGCGGGGTGGCGGCGGCGGAGTTCGGCGAGGGTTTCCGCGGTGTAGCTCGGCGGCGGCAGTTCCTTTTCGATGCGGTCGATGCGGAAGGCCGGGTGGCCGGCGACGGCGAGTTCGAGCATGTCGCAGCGGTGCTCGAACCGGGTGACCGCGGCCGCGGCCTTGTGCGGCGGGTGGTAGCTCGGCAGGAACCACACCTCGTCGAGCCCGGCCTGGTCGCGGCACTGCTCGGCGAGGATGAGGTGCCCCATGTGAACGGGGTCGAACGTGCCGCCGAAGATGCCGATGCGCATGGGATCGATTTACGAGAAAGCCCGGGGACGGCCGTCCCCGGGCTTCGCACCGTCTACACCTTGGCGCGCAGCCGCTCCGCCGCGTCCTCGGGCGCCACGGCCGTGATGAAGCAGCCGCCGCCCCACTCGAACCCGGCGGGCGTGGCCGTGCGCGGCAGCACCTCCAGGTGCCAGTGGTAGTGCGGCAGCTCGGGCGACCGCAGCGGCGCGGTGTGGAGCACCCAGTTGAACGCGACCGGCCCGAGCACCGCGTCGGTCGCCGCGATCACGCGCCGCACCACGCCGGCGAGTTCATCCACGTCGTCGATCGTCTCGAAGCGGGCGGCATGAACCTTCGGCAGCACCCAGACTTCATAGGCGAACCGCGGGGCGAACGCCGCCACGGCCACGAACCCGGCCGTCTCGCACACCACGCGCGGCCCGCGCCGCTCGGTCGCGATCAGGTCGCAGAACACGCACCGCCCCGTGCGGCCGTGGTGCGCCGCGGCCGCGTCGAGTTCGTCCTGCACGATCGGCGGCACGAACGGCGTGGCGACGAGCTGCGCGTGCGCGTGCGCCAGCGACGCCCCCGCGGCGGCGCCGACGTTCTGGAACGCCAGCGTGTACGCCAGCCACCGGTCGGCGGCATGGGCGGCGATGCGCTCGCGGTACGCCCGAAACAGACCGCGGTACGCCCCGCGCGGCAGCTCGGCGGCACGCACGACGTGCTCCGGGCAGGCGATGACGACCTCGTGCCGCCCGACCGCCGGCGCGTCGGGTTCGACGACCGGGTAGCGGTTGGGAACGACGCGCAGCCGCCAGCCGGGGCCGTTCGGGGCGGTGCCGGGGTCGCGGTCGGCGAACAGTTCGCCGGGCGTGTCGTGTTCGTTGCCGGGGCAGAAGGGGCAGTCGGCCGGCAGGTCCGGGGCCGGCGGCGCGGCGTGCGGCACGCTCGGCCGCAGCGCCCGACCCGGGGCAACGATCGCCCACCGGCCGGTGACCGGGTCGCGGCGGTACTCGGGAAACGCCGACGCCCGGGGGGAACTTCCCCCGGGCGGGAGCGGGTCGGGGGTCACGGGCCGTTGTTCCCGGCGGCCGACCCGCGGAGGCCGTAGAAGATCCGCGGCGCCTGGGTCGTCGGCCCCTCCCCGGGGACGACGCTCAGGTCGCCGGCGTTGTTGTTCACGAAGGGCGTTCCGATGGTGAAGAACGGGTCCACCTCGCCGGCCGCGAAGTTGATGTACCGGGTGAACCCGGCCGGGTACGGGCTGAAGTCCGACTCGATCTGGCCGGAGCTGTTCCCGTTGAACGACCGGATGCGCGGGGCGACGGTCAGCGGCGTGAACTGCGCGGCGGCGAAGATCTCGTCGGACAGGGCGTTCTCGGTGTTGCCGACGCCGACGACCAGGCCATTGCGGTCCGCCTGGTCGAACGCGAAGTACGACCGTCGCAGGTCGCCGGTGCCGCCGAACACCTTCAGCAGCGGTGCCCCGCTCTCCCCCGGCCCGGTGGCGATCTCGTCCCCGGCGTTCGCGCCGCCGGCCGTGCTCAGGATGTCGCCGACGGCGACGTTCACCCCGTTGCGGAAGCTCGACTCGTAGGCGAAGAACGACGAGAACGCCGACCCGTTCTCGTTGAAGACGCGGACCACCGGCCCGCCGCCGAACCCGGCCGCGGCGACGATTTCCTCGCTCGCGGTGGCGAGGTTCAGCTGCCCGCCGGAGACGTTCACGCCGCCGCGGAAGGACGGCTCGAACGCCAGGTACGACCGGAGGATGTTCCGGTTGTTCGGGTTGAACACCTTCACCACCGGCCCGCCGCCGAACCCGGGGCCGGTGATGATTTCCTGGAACGTGTCGCCGGTCACCACGTCCGCGAGTGCCACGTTCACCCCGCCGGTGAACGACGCCTCGTAGGCCAGGAACTCGGCCTCCAGGACGCCGGCTAGGCTGTACACGCGGACGTACGGCTGCTCCCCCTTGCCGGACCCGACGACGATTTCATTCTCGACGGCCCCGATCGCCACCTCGGGGAACACGTCGCCGACGGCGATGCTCAGGCCGCCAGGGTTCTGGAACGGGGAGAAGGACGGCACGTCGCGGACTTCGAGGCGCTCGAGGCCGAGGGCGGAGCGCCGCCGGGCGGGCGGGGTGGACATGATGACTTCCTCCGGAAGCTCGTGCAACGGCCGGTCGGCCGCCGGGTCACGGTCCCTGTTACCACGACGTAGTTTGGACCCCGGTCGATTGCGGGGCAAACGGGAAAGTCGGGTTGCGGCGAGTTCGGGGCGAATCCCGGCCGGGTGGCGCCGGCCGTGCGGGATGGGCGGGTGGGGCTAGAAGTTCCCGAGCGTCTTGCGGAACCGCTCGATCGACGCCCGCACCTCCACGGCCCCCTCCTCGGCGTTGGCCCACCCGAGCGGCTCGATCGTGACGCCTTCGAGTACCTTGTACGTGCTGAAGAAGTGCTCGACCTCGCGGAGGAAGTGGTGGGGCACGTCGTCGAGCGCGAGGATGTCGCCGAACAGAGGGTCCTTGTGAGGCACGGCCAGGAGTTTGAAGTCGTTGAACCCCTTGTCCCGCATCTTGAACACGCCGACGACCCGGGCCTCGATCAGGCACCCGCTGAACGTGGGTTCGTTGACCATGACGAGGATGTCGGACGGGTCGCCGTCCTCGGCGAGGGTCTGGGGGATGAACCCATAGTCGCCGGGGTACATGGTGGACGAGTAGAGGTAGCGGTCCATCTTGATCATGCCGGTGGCCTTGTCCACCTCGAACTTGGTGCGTCGGCCGCGGGGGATCTCGACGATCATGTTGGCGACGCCGGTCTCGCCGGTGCCGGGCGGGATCATCATGTAGTCGCGGACGTAGTCGCGGCGTGCGAACATGCGGGCCTCGGGTGGCGGGGTCGTGCGGGTAGCTTACGCCCGCCCCCGGGGGATGCGAGGGCCGATCACCGGAGCTTCTTCTTGCGGAGCAGCGCCTCGGCCCACTTCGCCAGTTCCGCCGGGAGCGTCGGGGAAGGCTCCGCGGCGTACTCGGCCGTGACCTCGTAGGCGGAGCGGTCGTACACGAGGTCGAAGGCGTGCTGAATGTCGAGCGCCGCTTCGGGCTCGCCGGGGCCGAGCGGGATGCCGACTACCGGGAGCGGGTCCGTGATGCGGACCGGCCACACGTTCACCGCCGGCCGCAACTCGACCGGCGACGAGACGATCGCGTATTGATGGTGCGGGAAGCGGCGCCGGGAGGGGTGGCCGTCTCCGGTCCGCAGCAAGTCGATCTCGACCCAATTCACGCCTGCCGCGAACGCCTCCTCGCGTTGAGATTCGAAGCTCGCCCGGCCGGCAGTGCCGCGGGTCTTGTTCGCCGGGCTGCGGAATTCGATCACCGTGAGCCGCTCGCGCGGCTTGGTCCTGCGGACCTCGACGCGGTGTTCCCGAGTCGGGTCGCCGACGCGGATCACCACCGGTTTGGTGACGGCGGTGCGGTCGATCTGCGGCGGTGCGGCGGGCGGGGGCGGACGCCGGCCGAATAGGTTGGGGTCGTACCCGTGAACCGGGTCGTCGTCCTCCGGCTGGTAGAACCGCGTGTCC
>Ga0335394_10000690_pt1 | contig 36656 bp, 25 predicted proteins | sample MAT03_FD_205741 | JGI IMG/M metagenome (GOLD analysis project Ga0335394, IMG submission 205741) | Freshwater microbial communities from Lake Fryxell liftoff mats and glacier meltwater in Antarctica - MAT-03 (spades assembly) (version 2) ...
CTGCAACTAGCGTCGAGGGGCGGCGCTGTAGTTGAATAAACAGGCGCTTGGTTAGGGCGAGTGTTTCTTGTATAAAGTCGGCCAGCAGGGAACTGTTGGGGGGTGTAACAGCCGTTAAGGGCGATCGCTGCTGGTTGAGGTTGTTGGGGGATGTGACAGTACCGCTCATAATTGCTTGCGCTGATTTTGACTGTGGTGATTATTTTTACAGGAAATATGCTGAATGGGATTTTTGCAGGATGCTTTGATTATAGGCTATTTGGAGTTGAGAGGGCGGGAGTAGCGCGTTCATCAAGTAGCTGGCATGACAGGATAAGTTTGTGGTAAAATTAGTACACGCTACATATTAATAATTTAGTTTTTCGACTATTAACGAGATTGGAGGATAAGTTGATGTCATCAAGTGCGATCGCCACTTTGGTCAAAATCATGGAATCTCTGCCACCAACTGTGCAAGATATAGTTGTTGAACACTTGCAACAATACATTCGGAAATTTAATATTACTGTTGCTGTGAGTCCCGACGGTAAGCTGGAAATTCCGGCTGAGATTGAAAGTCAACTGAAATCGGGCGATAAATATACAGTTACAGTTACAGCAAATAGTATTGTTTTTCAGAAGTTGAAAGCAGGTTTTGATTGGGAAGAGTTGCGGCGACGTAGAGACTCATTACCACCCGATCCCAATCCGATGTCAATCGAGGAGATTTGTGAAATTGTCCGAGAAGTTCGCCGCGAAAAACAGTCTGAAAGAGAGTCACAGCTATTAGAACCACTGGATCAGTGTCAGACACAAATACAGTCTGATACTCAAGTTATAGAAATACCTTCAGTTGCTCAATACCCCAGCCGTCGCGAGTTTATAAAATTGCCCATTGAAGAGAGACGGCGCATTTTAGCAGAACAGGCTGAGGTGATGTTAAGTCATTACCAGGATGATAGAGAATGGCAAGAATTAGAGTATTAGTAGTTACTTATCAAGAGCGATCATTTTTCAGGAAAGGAAGAGCGCTCGCTCTTGATTTTTATAACTTATTTACCTTTAGCAAATGGATTTCTAAAAATTAATACAAAGAAAACGTTAACTCCCATGCGTGCTACGACAACTAGAGGGTAAATAGACCAAACCCAAGGTGAGTGTTCTATATTTCCAAATTGCCAATTATAAGCTGTCCAGGCCTCTACTAACATACCAAGACCAGCAAATGTTATAGAGAATAAAACCAGAGTCCCGATTGATGAAACAAGAGTTAAACCGGGTGTCTTAGTTAGAATAAATATTACCACTCCTCCAAGGATACTAAGAATCAGCCAGCTAATTAGGTACTTCCAGTGAAACTTTCTGCTTCGATCTTCCATTTTTTATGCTCTCCTAGAAAACTTAGTATCTTTTAATCTGCTAAGGATTAAATAGCGGGTAAAGCTTGAGTGTACTTTTGGCTTTCATCCCTCCCAAAAATATTAGCCCTTAGATAGAAATTCTCATAAATCCATCTATTTTACCTTGATGAACACTATTACCATCAACATAAATTGTGCCATTAGCCCAAGGCTCTATAGAGAACTCAACCTTTCCCTCCTCATTAGTTCGTTTCCGACCTGTTTGTCCCTGCTTTAAAAAATCTTTGTTTCCAACGCCCACCTCTTTTCCTTTGATGGGTTGTCCAGTTTTCGCCGAAATCAGTTGAATGACTACCATCTTTAGCTACCTCGATTATCAAAAAAGCTTTTACATATCCTAATTATCACTTCAGAGCTTGGTTATGACAATCGGAAAAAGTCAGATTTTGTCGGATCTTGAAAAACTATGATTGTTGGCAAATGTTAGAAAATGTCTGAAAATGTCAGATATAATTGGCAAAACCTCTAGCAGCTAGCCGACCAATGGATGTTAAAGAAGTGTTGAGATTTACCGACAACCTAGTTTTCGCCAAAACAGGAAAACACCTCGCCGATCTGGAAGAGACTGTACTGCGAGGTGTTTGGCAAGGTAAGACATACATTCAGATCGCCGAGGAATCTGGCTACAGTGAGGGTTACACTAGGGATGTTACCTCAAAATTATTCAAAGTTTTGTCAAAGTTATTAAGAGAAAATGTAAATAAATCTAATTTTCGATCGACAATGGAAAGATATCAAATTTCTCAATGTTCTAATTTCGTAAACTTTAATATTGTACAAAAAAGTAACATCAATAACTTCTATGCAGAAACCTCACACCCTCCAAAAACTCCACAAAACTCACCCCCAACACAAACCTCAACTGAAGACGACACCGAACAAAAACAGCGACTTGATTTAAGAGATGCACCGAGTCTCAGAACCTTCTACGATTCCCTACGGGATAGCTTCGCCGATCGCACTTCATCCCCCCTCACCACCCTCGAAACCTGGATTGTAGAGCAAAACTGCCGCCTAGTAGCCATCACAGGAATCAGCGGTATCGGCAAAAGTGCGATCGCCCGTCACCTCATCCCGCAAATTCAAACTCAATTCGATCGCATCATCTGGCGCAGTCTCAGCACCTCCCCACCCCTCGAAACAACTCTCAAACACCTCATTCAATTTCTCTCCGATAAAATAGACATTAACTTACCCGCTAACACCGACGAACAGTTGTCCATGCTAATAGAATATTTGCGCGAATACCGCTGTCTCATCATCTTAGATGACGGGCAAAAAATCCTCAGCAGCGGGCAAATTGCAGGTAATTATAAACCCGGATATGAAAATTACGGAACCCTATTTAAACTCATCGGAGAACTCTCCCACAACAGTTGCTTAATCCTCAATAGTTGGGAAGCACCTTTAGACATTCTCACCTTCACCCCCGATCGCTCAGAAGTACGTTTTTTACAATTAAACGGTTTAAGCGAAGTAGCCGCCAGCGCCATCCTCACAGACAGCAGTCTACTCGATGAGGAAAAATGGCCGATCTTGATAAAATTTTATGGCAGCAATCCACTATATTTAAAATTAACGGCTCAAACAATCAAAAACCTATTCGGCGGGAAAGTCGCTCAATACTTGAGTTACGAACCAGCCTTTTTAAGCGACGAATTGACCCCAATATTACAGCAGCATTATCAGAGATTGTCGCAAATAGAGAAACAGGCGATCGCTCAAATCAGCAACGAAATTGAACCTGTCTCGCTTACCCAATTGATTGCCAAATGTCAAGGATCGCCAGCCGAATCATTTAAAGCAATACAATCCTTAGAAAGACGGGGAATGATCGAAAAATTGTGCTGTGAAGCTGAAACCTTTTTCACGATGCCGCCTGTGTTAAAAGAGTATGTTAAAATAGTTGCAGGATAGTCTTAAAAATATAGCTAAATGAGAATAAACCATGACCGTAACTCCTACCCAAATTAAGCAGAATCTCACTTTTGAGCAATTCCTCAAGCAACTTCCAGAGGAAGAAGGCCGCTATGAACTTGTTAATGGAGAAATTGTGAAAATATTACCAATAAGACTGCACGAGGATATTGCCGATTTCCTTGTCAAACAGTTTGATAAAGAAATCGATCGCGTCCCCCTCAATTATAGGGTATCTGGTAGATTTATGGTGAGGACTTTAACCTCAAATGGTAGAGAACAAGGCCGCCATCCTGATGTTAGTGTAATAGATAAAACTCTCTGGGAATCGAAGCCTTTCGCCTACTCAGCCATAACTGAACCGCTGCAATTAGTTGTAGAAGTTGTTTCGACAAATTGGGAAGATGATTATATCGACAAGCTGGATGAATATCAGCGTTTGGGAATTTCTGAATACTGGATTGTCGATTACTTGGCTTTGGGAAGTCGCGATTATTTGGGTAATCCCAAAGTTCCTACAGTTTTTGTTTACCTGCTTGATGAAAATGGCGTTTATCAAATGACGGCTTTTCGAGGAGATGAGCGAATTATTTCCCGAACTTTCCCCGAATTAGCGCTGACAGCAGAGCAAGTGTTGGATGTGTAAAAAAACGATCGCCCTTTCTTGTCATCAAAAAGTGCGTTAAGCGTAGCTATGCCTAGGGAATCGCCCCGGGTAGGGAAACGGCGCCGTGCCCAAAGCCGTGTCAACTTAACGTCAAACGTAGTTCTGGCCTTCTGTCTAGCGATTAAGGCCAGATCCCCCCTAGCCCCCCTTAAGAAGGGGGGGACAAGAATCTTCTCAAAGTCCCCCTTCTTAAGGGGGATTTAGGGGGATCTAGACTTGGATACAAAACAGAGATACAAAGGTTTTCAGGCGATTGTTGACACCAATGGGCGAAGCGTAGCGGAGGGAGTACCGTGTCCCTACAGATGTCTCTTTGGGAAATTGGTATAATTTAAGACCGCATCGCCTGTTTTTGCTCGGCCTTCAAATCGCGGTTGCTAGCCGCCGCCAACTCCGCATCCAACAAAGTTTTGCCCGTAGCCGCCAAATAAACATCATCCAAACTCGGCCGAGATTGAGCAATCCCAAAAGTAGGAAGTCCCGCATCTTTCAATGCTTGCTGAATCGTGACAAGCGCGTCACTTTGTGCACCCACTACCAAATTGAGAGAATTTCCTTGGGCGCTGTTGATAATTACTTCTTGTACAAAAGGCAGAGATTGCATTAAAGCTTGGGCTTTTTGGGCTTCTTCCAGTGGCGAAAACTCCCGAATTCGCAAAGTTACCCGATCGCCCCCAACGCGATTTTTCAACTCCTCCGGCGTCCCCTGTGCAATCACTGTACCCTTGTCAATAATCGCCACGCGATCGGCCAAAGCATCCACTTCTTCGAGATAATGGCTAGTAATCAACACCGTCGTGCCTTCCTCCCGCAACTGCCGCAGGAAATCCCACACCACCACCCGACTTTCAATATCGAGTCCGACAGTCGGTTCGTCTAACACCAAAACATCCGGCTGATGTAGCAACCCAGCAGCTAAATCCAAGCGTTTGCGGATACCGCCGGAATAAGTACCCGTCTTTTTATTTTCCCACTCCTCCAAACCCAGGAGTTTCACCATTTCGTCAATCCGCCCTTTGATGGTATGGCGCGGCAAATGGTAAAGCGCTGCTTGCAGTTGCAGGAGTTCCCGCCCCGTCAGCACCTTATCGAGAGCAACTTCTTGGGCGACGTAGCCGAGTTTCTGTCTGGCCATTCTCGGCTGGCTGACAGCAGAAATGCCTGACACTTCAATGCGTCCGCTATCGGGCGCACTCAAAGTACAAAGTACCCGCAGGGTTGTGGTTTTGCCTGCACCGTTGGGGCCTAGCAAACCAAATATTTCCCCCGGTTCTACCTTGAAGGAAACATCTTTAACGGCTTCTACAGTGCCGTAGCGTTTCTGAAGATTTTCAATTAAAACGGCGGGAGCCATATATTTTGGGGATGAACTGGTTGTTAATATTTTGACACTTCTGAGCTCAAATTGCCGGAATGGTCGATCGCACATTCCGACTTCCTGTGCTTGTGGCGATCGCACACTCCTCCTCAACCGGAAACTGCTTATAGTTTTGATTCTTAATATCAGTTTAAAAAATATTAACTTTATAGCGGTTTTCAACCCTGATATTCATCAGTTTTTCCACTCTCCAATCTCCCATCTCACATCCAAAAAATTATGAGTTTTGAGTTAATTATAACTTTTTAGTTAACAACTCAAAACTCACAAGTTTTCAACAAGTAGAGATGCACCCGAAACCTGTTATTTTATAATTATCTCTACCTATAGGCTGATGTGTAGCGAGATTTTGATAATTAACACTCTGGTCAAACACATCACACTTTCGAGCCAAGTATTAAACACAAAAAACTTCCCGAAGTGGCAATTTATACTTGTAACGAGTTCCCCAAAAAATGTAACTGTATGCCCGTGCTCTCAACCCCGATAGTTATCAGTCATTACCAATTCTTTAATCGAAAATCGAAAATCGAAAATGGTATTAACTCCCCTAAAGGGAGTGGCTGCCACGTCTTTAATCGACAATTTTTACCCAACCGCGGCGAACGTTGTACAGCAGTCGGTTGATGATGGCATACTCATCTTCATTCAGTGTTCTTTCTAAGAGTGCAGATCTGAGCTGTCTCCGGTCGTGGCGAGTCACGACGCTGGAGAACATGACCTGACCAAATAACTCTTCGAGTGTCATTTGGGATACTGACATGATAAACCTCCTAGTTGATTGAGACAGATAAAATTTTTACAGGCTTGTTGTATTTGTATTATGCACTCTGGGAGCGACTTCAAAGGCGATCGAAAACATTGACACAGTGTGATTTTTTGGTTAAAAATCTGTGACCAAGACTTTGATGCCCAGTGACTTGGATCTCTTAAATTTGTGATGCTTGTCACAGTTGACAGTTGACAGTTGACAGTTGACAGTTGACAGTTGATCGAAGGAAGAGGGAAGAAGGAAGAAGGAAGAGGTGAGAGGGAAGAGGGAAGGAGGGCAGAGGGTCGATCGCGACAGCGATAAATCTCAGCTTTCCAGATCGCCCTCAAAAGCCCTCAATCCCGTTCTAATCGGTTCTCAACATCATTAGACCTCTTGCAAAAATAGCTGGGACGGGCTCTCCGGCCCATCCCACAAAAAGTTTTTTCTCTTGTGGGATGGGCATCTTGCCCGTCCGAAAATTTACTTAAAAGGACTTTTGCAAGAAGCCTATTTTTCCCTATGCCAATTTTCCAGCTAATTGAGGCATCGCTCAATAGTCGCCACCACGGACTCGGCCAATTCTTTGAGCGCGTAACCCCCCTCCAAACCAAAGGCGAGGCGGCTGGTGATTTGCAAGCAATATCCGGTAAAAGTACCGAAATCTGACGGGGCCAGATTCATACTCGCCAGCGGATCGGAGACAATAGCGTCGTAACCGGCGCTGACAATCAACAAATCCGGTTGAAATTTTGACAAAAACGGCACCACAAGAGATTCAAAAGCGCTCCGATATTCAGCTATACCGCTGCCCGGATACAGCGGAATGTTCAGCACGTTGTCGTAGCTGCCGCGCTCGTCGGCATCTCCGGTTCCCGGATAGCAAGGAGATTGGTGCAGGGAACAGTAGGCAATTTGGCGACAGTTTTCCACCAACGATTGAGTGCCGTTACCGTGGTGCACGTCCCAGTCGAGGATGGCGACACGATTGATTCCCGGCTGTTCTAGGGCGTAGTGAGCAGCGATCGCAGCATTGGAAAACAAGCAAAAACCCATCGCGCGGGCGTTTTCGGCGTGGTGTCCCGGCGGCCTGGCCAGCACAAAAGCCGGCTCCCCCGCAACCACCACTCGATCGACCCCATCGAGCCAAGCACTCGCCGCTAGCAGTGCTACGTCGTAACTTTCAGCAGAAATCGGCGTATCGCCGTCGAGGTATCCGCCTCCCCGATGAGCCAAATGTTCCACTTCTTTGATGTATCTTTGCGAGTGAACTTTTTTGATAGCCGAGAACAGTGCTTTTTCGCGCTGCGCCACTGGGGTGGGCAGTTGCCACTCAATTTGAGCCGCCCAAGGAGCAGCTTTCAGAGCGTTGACGATCGCCGTTAAACGTTCTGGTCGCTCTGGGTGAAGCATTCCAGTCTTGTGCAGCAAGAAATCTTCGGAGTAGATGACGGGTAGCATCGGCTGATTTTAGATTTTAGATTTTAGATTTTAGATTTTTAGTTTGCTTTAAGAAGGCCTTCGGTTTTGGGAAATTAAAATTGCGATCGGGCAACCATTTTATTTTTTCAGATCACCCTCAAAAAAACTCACCAAAGCATGAAAGCCTTCCCCCTAAAAAACCCTTTCTAGCTTTTGCCAATTGATGACTAAATCACCAACTGTCAAATTATCAATTGTCCTGGTTTCGTCCCTTAATTTTTCTGGCAACTTTCCCATAAAATCCAAGGCAAATTGTGATATAATTTTAGGAGTAATTTGCAATATTTGGCAACTCTACTGAATCCAAATCGATTTTATCGCATTTTGGGATTTATAGCGGTCAAATCTAAAGTTTTAACGGAGTTTTTCAACCTATGAGTATCTCTGAGTCGCGGATAATCCCGACGGATCTGGGTGGTGAGATGTCCCGATCGTACTTGGAATACGCCATGAGCGTAATAGTCGGTCGGGCGCTACCAGATGCCAGGGACGGTCTCAAGCCCGTTCACCGACGCATTCTCTACGCCATGAACGAATTGGGCTTGACTCCCGATCGACCATTCCGCAAATGCGCCCGCGTCGTCGGGGAGGTGCTGGGTAAATATCACCCGCACGGAGATACAGCGGTTTACGATGCGCTGGTGCGGATGGCTCAGGATTTCTCCATGCGGGAACGCCTGATCAACGGCCACGGCAACTTCGGCTCCGTTGACAACGACCCGCCCGCTGCCATGCGGTACACCGAATGTCGCCTCACAGCTTTGACTAGCGACTCCATGCTGCGCGACATCGACTCCGAAACAGTAGATTTCGGCGACAACTTCGACGGTTCCCAGCAAGAACCCCTCGTACTCCCGGCACGCATTCCCCAAATTTTGCTCAACGGTTCCTCCGGGATTGCTGTAGGAATGGCAACCAACATTCCACCGCACAATTTGGGCGAAATAATTGACGGTTTGGTAGCGCTAATCCACAATCCAGCAATGACCGACCTGGAATTGATGCAGTACATCCCCGGCCCGGACTTTCCCACCGGAGGGCAAATTCTGGGGAGAGGCGGCATTCGCGATGCTTACACCACCGGGCGCGGTTCGATTACAATGCGCGGAGTCGCCGGCATTGAAACCATCGAACATCCCGGCCGCCCCGACAAAGAAGCAATTATTATCACCGAATTGCCTTACCAAACAAACAAGGCAGCGCTAATTGAGAAAATTGCCGAACTTGTCAACGACAAAAGATTAGATGGAATTTCCGACATTCGCGACGAAAGCGACAGAGACGGAATGCGAATCGTGATCGAACTCAAGCGCGACGCTTATCCCCGCGTCGTCCTCAACAACCTCTATAAACAAACACCCCTCCAAGCCAACTTTGGAGCCAATATGTTAGCGCTAGTAAACGGGGAACCCCAACTACTTACGCTCTCCCAATTCCTCAATGTCTTCCTAGACTTCCGCATTGAGACAATTACTCGCCGGACTCAATACGAACTCCGCAAAGCAGAAGAACGCGACCATCTCCTGCAAGGCTTGTTAATTGCCCTAGACAACTTAGACGGAATTATTCACCTAATTCGTGCCGCTGCCGACTCCGCAGCAGCGAAACAGGAACTGATCGATAATTACGGTCTTTCCGAACAGCAATCAGACGCAATTCTGCAAATGCAGCTTCGGCGTTTGACAGCATTAGAAGCGCAGAAAATCCAGCAAGAACACGAAGAACTGCGAATAAAAATCGCCGATTTGGAAGATATCTTAGCGCGCCGGGAACGCATCTTAGAAATCGCCGAATTTGAAGCTGTCGAAATCAAAAATAAAATCGCAACTCCTAGACGCAGCGTCATCGAACACGCCGAAGGAGAGATAGATGAAAGAGATTTAATTGCCAACGAACAAGCAATTATTCTGATCACAGAGCAAGGTTACATCAAGCGGATGCCGGTCAGCACTTTCGAGGCCCAAAGTCGCGCTACTCGCGGCAAAGCAGGCGCGAAAATGAAGGAAGATGATGGAGTCGAACATTTCCTTTCTTGCTGCGATCATGACAGCGTTTTGTTCTTCAGTGACAGGGGCGTAGTTTACTCTGTCAAAGCTTATCAAATCCCCATCTGTTCGCGGACAGCGCGCGGTACTCCCGTGGTGCAACTGTTGCCGATTCCTATAGAAGAAAAAATCACTTCTATGGTGTCAGTGACAGAATTTACCAGTGAAGAATACTTGGTGATGCTAACTCGCGGCGGTTACATCAAGAAAACCGCACTTTCTGCTTTTGGTAACATCCGCACTAATGGCTTAATCGCGATTTCTCTGGAAGAAGGCGACCAATTGCGCTGGGTACGGAGAGCAAAAGTTGGTGACAGCATCATCATCGGTACACGCCAAGGTATGGCGATTCATTTCCGCACCAATCACGAACAGTTGCGCCCTGTTGGCCGCGCGACGCGGGGTGTAAAATCAATGAAATTGCGATCGGGCGATGAGTTGATCAGCATGGACATTCTGCCGAGTTCAATTGTTGCCGAAATTGCCGCTCTGGAAACTGAAGATTCGGAATTTGAGGGAGCAGAAATTGCTTTGTTAGAAACTGAAGACTCGGAATTTGAGGGAGCAGAAATTGCTTTGTTAGAAACTGAAGATTCGGAATTTGAGGGAGCCGACGAAATAGCTGAATTGGAAACTGAAGATGCAGAATTGGAAGAGGAAGAATTAGAACTACCAGCCGAAGAAATTATCGCAGTTAGCAGCGAAGTTCCTTCCGTGTTGGTAATCACAACCAACGGCTACGGCAAGCGGGTTCCAGTTTCTCAATTCCGCCTGCAAAGACGCGCAGGTAAGGGATTGACGGCTACTAAATTCAAGTCTAAAAAGGGCAAGGATCAGGTAGCAGCGCTGCGAATTGTCAACGACAGCGATGAGTTGATGATTATTACCAACCGAGGTATTATTATCCGTCAGGCTGTAAGTGCAATTTCTAGGCAATCGCGCACTGCAACGGGCGTGCGGGTGCAGCGGTTGGATGAGGATGATTCGATCGTAGCTGTGGCTTTGGTGCCGCCTGCGGGTGAAGAGTCGATCGAAGAATCGGAATCTGAGGAAGCGGCAGAAGAGTAACAGGTTAATAGTTTGTAGGGTGCGCTTCGGTGCACCTTACTTACTGTTTTAAAACTGGAGTCGAGAAACCCGGTTTCTACAATTTTTGTGTTTAGTAATACCAATTATGAAAAATATTGCTACATAGAAATTAGCCGTAGGGTGCGTCGCCATCGATAATCCTCAAGAAAGAGCGAAAATCTAATAGCGACGCACCTATTCCATCCGTGGCTAAGGAAACAAACGCAACATTTTTGTTGTAGCAAGCTTTTGAATAAATGATCTAAGGTGCGTCGCCATTAGATTTTCGATAGAATCTAGGGATTTTTAATGGTGACGCACCCTACGACTACTGTTGCATAAGTTTTGAAAAATGCTATGAGAAATCACTCAAGAAACCGAGTTTCTGAAGTCTGCGTGTATCCGGCGCTGGAATCATTGACAATTGACACGATAATTGCTATAGCATGATATAAACGCAAAGTTAATAGCAAAAGTCTGTAAAAATGCCTTATTTAACAGCACCGAACGACATCAAATCACTCATCGCTAAATTTTCACAAGCTAAAATCCTGTGGGTTGACACAGAAATAGCAGACTATAAATCTAATCCCAGATTATCTCTAATTCAAGTGTTAGCAGACTCCACCGATGCGACGGGAGATGCCACCTTTTTACTAGATGTATTAGATAAACCTGAATTGGCAAAAGATTTCATCAGCCAAATTATGGTAAATCCAAATATTGAAAAAGTATTGCACAATTCCAGCTATGATATCAGATTTCTGGGCAATGACGACGCTCAAAATGTCACTTGCACATTAAAAATGTCGAGACAGATTCCAGCTTACATTCTGCCATTACCCAACCGACAGCTCAAAACATTAATCGAAACACTTTGCGGCATTGCTTATGTAGATAAAACAGAACAGGGTGGAGATTGGGCAAAGCGTCCCCTCACCAAAAAGCAGCTAGAATATGCCAAGATGGACGCGGTTTATTTAGCTCAAGTTCATCAGCGCCTGCTAGAAATTATTGCCCAATGTTATCCCGAACCTGTAACGGAAAACTTGATAGCATTGGGGGAAAAATATCAGGAAATAGAATCTCAATGGAAGCCGCTAGATTCAGAAATTGCTGAAGTTAAAGAACGATTTAAAGCAGCGATGATGGCGCAAAAGCTCAAAGATAGTTCTTGTTTTCAGCTTTCCAGTTCGATAACGATGAAAGTTGATTTTCTCACGCTGGCGAGACTGACGCAAACTGAGGGAATTGAGTTAAATTTTCCGGTGACGCTGACAAAAGAAATTCAAAAACAGTTAGGGGAAGTCATCGCTCATCCATCTTTGGAAGTTGAAGATATTGCTAGTTGGCGGTTGAATTCTATTATCAAGCAGCGGCGTCAATCAACTACTAAGAAAATTGTGCCGCAACCGGAGAGTGAGGATTTAACACTTCTGGGAGAAAGGTATCAAGAAATTTTGCCTGAATGGAAGTTGCTGGATTCAGAAGTTGAGCATCTGAAAGAACGAATTAAAAAAGCAATGTTAGTGCAGAATAAGGGAAATACTCCGCATTTTAAGTTATCGAGTTCCTCGATTTTGAAGGCGGATTTTGCTAGCTTGGCTCAACTTGTGCAATCTGCGGGAGTTGAGTTAGATTTTATGGTGACGCTGACTCAATACATTCAAAGGCAGTTAGGGGAAGCAATTAATAAAATTGATGTGCAAATCGAGTATATTACCAGTTGGCGGATGACGGCTAAGACTGTGGAAGATGAAGATGAGGAAATTCCGTTTTAAGTAATAAAATATCACTTTGGTACAAGTGAGTATACGCTGAAAGTATGAGTAAAACAACTTGGAATATCCTCGGTATCCTCACCATCTTGGCAGGGATTTCCTTCTTCATGTTGATACCAGACAGATTTGCTGTCTTACCTCCCGATCAGCGCCCTAAATTTATTGAAGGATGTGTTGTTCTTGTGGGAGTGCTTGGTGTGATTGTCGGTATCTGTTTCTTTCCCAACTCTCGTCCTATAACCTTACGAGTTTTGGGAGCGATCGGTATAGCGGGTTGCGTGTTTAATCTTATAGACGGCGCTCATAGAGGTAACTTTTCTCAATTTCCGATCACTCTCGGCTTCTGGCTACCAGGCTCGATTTATCTGGTGGTTAAAGGTCAGTTATGACGAGTTCCGGGGTGACAACACCTCTGAAGTGCGATCGCTATATTTGTAGCATGGCGATCGCTCCTCCACTTGACGTAATTAACTTGATTTCCCTTCTAAATCCATAGAAATTCCGAAAACTGCGGTGTCGATGTTCTCCGCTGAAGGTGGAAGTATCTGAAATCCATGCTTATTGTACCATTTGACAAGGTTGGGATTATTGTTGATGTCTTCTTGAGTTAAAGAACCGTAGATCCGCCTACATCCCCGTTGACGAGCTATCGCTATTGCAAACTGTAACAGGTGAGTTCCCAACCCTTTTTGACGATAATCGATTGGCTTGCGCTTGACTAGCCACCTCGGAAGAAATGCCAATAAGTGCGGTGGAGTGTGAATTATATCATTGCGAATCAAGAGATCGCCTATCACCAATTCACCTGGCGGATCAAAAACGCAATTAATTATACCAACTTCCCTGTTACGGTACAGGAGCTTGGCAATAAAATATTGGTCTTCGTCCACGGCTAATTTCAGCCGATACTCTCGTCCCTCGCGATCGAGGATAATCATAGGTTCGCTGCTTTCAGAGAAACTTCCCAACATAATTTATTTTGAGACAACTTAATGACAAACATTGGGATAATTAGGACAGTCTAAAGAGTTTAGTCTTTATTTGTTACCATCGACTACGCCTTTGCATTTCATTTCAATCACCCATATTTAACCAAGGTGGGCATTTGCCCACCCTAATTCCTACTTTCCTACCGTGAAATACTCATTCTTAGCATACACACTGATAATGCAGTCGCCGACTTCAAAAAACATCCCCTCTTGCTCATCTTTAGAAAATTGCAAGTTGCCGTATTTAGAATTAATTTCCTCAGCATTCGCGGCTTTTGCTTCCATTTCATCCGGGATAAGTCCAGTCGAACCTATATAAAAAACCAACGGCGAAACTTTTTCGCTGTACACTTTTTCGGCGTAGGTTTCCAGCCGCTGATTCGCATTAGCTAAAGCGGCTACAAACTCCTCTCGCTTAACATCTTCTTCCTGCCATTTCGCTTGCAAAAGCCGTAGCAAACTATCTGCACCCACTTTGGCTAAGGTAGTAGCAACAATTCCGTTATTCTCTAACCCCAGAAACTCATCGAAAATCAGTTTCATTAAATCGTCAACTTTGGTGATTTTGGTGCGGGCTGAAACTGTTTTGTGGGCGAAGATGACTGGCTCGTCTAAGGTGATGTCGAAGGTGGGTTTTGCTAGCTTTTCGCCGGTGTTTTTGTGGTAAACTTCATAAAGGCGATCGAGAAATTTGTTGGCTGAATGCAATTTGCCGAAGTTGAGGATGTTTTTGCTGCCGATGTCGATTTTGTAGCTGACTCGCGAATCTACTGTACCATTGGCGATCGCACTTTTCAACTCTGTGTACTCCGTCGTCGTCGGAAAGTTGATGTACAGGCTTTTCGACAGATAGTGCTGCTTCAACTCTTCCAATTGTTGGGCCGTGTAAGCCTCGGATTCTTCCTTCAAATGAGCCGAGAGGATGCTGGAGATAATTTTAATGTTTGCGAGTTCCTCAAACACTCCGTCAAGGCTGCTGTAACGTCCGTCAAAAGGCACTAGCGGTAAATTATCTAAGTTAATATCATACTCTGAATGGAAGTCAAAATCTCCCGCAGGCGAACCCTCTTTTTCAAGGACACCGCATTTTTTGAGCAAATCAAAAACTGCTTTGCTGCTGATTTTGGTTCGCAGCGACTTGATATTAACTTCGCCGTCGCTGACAATGGTATAGTTGTTGAAAGTATTGAGGTCTGTTACCAGAATTCCAGCAACTTCAGTTATTGAACTTCCATCCTCAACTTTTACAAGCTTAACTTTTCTGGCAATCAGCATATTGATGGTAGCGGTATTTTGATTGATTGCAAATGAACCCATTTGCACGTATTCGCCGCCATCTAAAAATTCTGTTTTCAGCCAAGGCTTGACAAGGTTGCCGTTTTCGTCTCGCTTTCCTTCAATTCGCTTCAAACCTTTTCGCTGATAATTTTCTTGCAAGTGTTTCAAGTTGATGATGATGCTGTTGCTGTTTTCCTCCAATATCTTGATTAACTCCAGCAGGGAAATTTTCTCGCTGACTTTTACCCGATCGCCAATTACATGATTTTGCAACACATCAGGCGCAAACACAGCCTGTTCCAAATCCTCCGTAAACCCCGCTATTTGGGCATTTGTCAAAGCTTTAGCGTGTTTTTCCGTCAAAGTAGCATCGAAGGTGCTCGCCAGCGCATACTTCGCCGTATTTAAATTACCATCAGCGAGGTTAGCTTTCGCAAAAGCAAACACCGACTCATCAATTTGAGCAACCGGAACTTCTAGTTTGTCATATTCAGCTTGGGTGACTTGCTGATATTTGTAAAACAGTCCTGCATCGTCTGCTTTCAGCCCGCAAATTTTCAGCGTACTCGATGAACCGTTGATTTTTTTGCCCGTTTTGGAAACAAAAACTTGATAATCGTATTCCTTAATTAACGGTTCTTCCAGCGGCGGCGCCACGGAACCACCTAACAGTTTTGTGCTGTCATAAAGAGCATCATAAACCATTTTGACTTCGCCAGCGCGGATGCAATTTCCCGATAAGGTGTTGGCGATTTTCGAGAGAAGTTTGAAGTCAGCAGAGGCATAGGATATCGTGTTGGCAAACACATCCATGTCTTTTAGTTCTTCGCAAATTTCCCCTAGTTTTGCAGCTTCGGAATTAGCACTGGGATCATTTGCATAACCGTCAGTGTGCAAATTGATCGCTGTCACTTCTCCTGCTTTCACCAGAGATTTAGCAAGCTGCATCGACTGCGAGATGCAGGTACAGCCAGCGGTGTGGATTTTTTTAATTTCTTTGATGTATTCAGAGTCAAACTTCATCACTTCTTGAATCGGAATTCGCTGGAAGTGACAAATTACGTCTCCATTGTCAGCGTATGAAATTAGGCTGACAATGAGCTGGTAATTGTTGTATTCGTCTAAGGTCAAAAGCTTGATTAGGGTTTCTTTCAGCGGTTTTAAGTCATAATACATTGAGCCGGAACGATCGATGATGATGATGCTGTGGGCGACTGATTTTTCCGGGATATCGCCTGGTGTTCTTTCGAGATTAATGCGATCGACTAAATAGAATGCCTTTTCGTTTCCGGCAAAATTGTAGAGGGTAAATTTGGTGCGAGTATTGGAGGCTGTTTGGCTGCTGGAACTTTTGACCTGAGATGATTGCTTGAAGTGCCGTGCCATAGTTTTCACCTATGTTGACTTATTGTTCAACTCTATCATGACACGCGCTTTTGTTGATGTCAAGGCCTGTAGCGAAAATTATCTGCGAGGCTGAATAAGCATTAATATTTAGTGGCGGTTAGCAAAAGTAATAGATGTAAGTAAGTAGTGTAGTAAAGATTTAGTCGATCGTCCTATATTTATAAAATCCGCTCATCAAACTTTATTATTCACGATTCCAATATGGATTTGGCTATTTAAGTTTTTTGGCTATTTAAGTTTTAATGAAAAGAGAATTTATTGAGTTTAAAAATTACCTTATTTCAGTGACATGAATCACACCTATTGAGCGATCTACGTTATACTAATTATACTTAACAATCACTGGAGTTGGAAACTCTATTTGCTTCTGTTAAGCTACAAATAGCCCGGAGATGAGGTGAATAATAATAAAAGTATGACTACTCTAAATTTTACATTGACAGGTTATCAAACGCTCGATCGCATTTATGCGGGCACTCGCACCCTAGTTTATCGCGGAACTCGCTTGTGCGACAAACGGCCCGTCGCCATCAAAGTCTTGAGGAGCGAGTATCCCAGCTTCACCGAACTGGTGCAATTTCGCAATCAGTACACGATCGCCAAAAACCTCAATTTACCCGGAATCATCGAAACCTACAGCTTAGAAGCTTACCAAAACAGCTATGCGCTGATCATGGAAGACTTCGGGGGAATCTCTCTCCAGGCATGGACGGAACAAGGGGAAATTCTACCGAATTTGAGGGATTTTTTGCAAATGGCGATCGACATCAGCAATACATTAGATATACTTTGCCGCCACCGGATAATTCATAAAGATATTAAACCCCCCAATATTTTAATTAATCCCCAAACAAGACAAGTCAAACTGATTGATTTTAGTATTGCATCTTTGCTGCCCAGGGAAACTCAAACCCTGATGAATCCTAACGTGATCGAAGGCACATTAGGCTATTTGTCTCCCGAACAAACCGGCAGGATGAATCGCGGCATTGACTACCGCACTGATTTTTATTCTTTGGGCGTGACTTTTTATGAATTGCTGGCGGGACAATTGCCGTTTCAATCCAACGATGCGATGGAATTAGTACACTCTCATATTGCCAAGCAGCCGCCATCGCTGCATGAAGTCAATCCGCAAATCCCGCCGGTACTCTCGGAGATTGTTAGCAAATTGATGGCGAAAAATGCTGAAGACCGCTATCAGAGCGCTTTGGGGCTGAAATTTGATTTAGAATTTTGTTTGCAGCAACTAGAGGAAAGTGGTCAAATTGAAGGTTTTGAAATAGCTCAGAGGGATTTGTGCGATCGGTTTAGTATACCAGAGAAACTCTACGGTCGCGAAACCGAAGTAGAAACCCTACTCGAAGCCTTTGAGCGCGTCAGTAGCGGCACAACTGAAATGACGTTAGTAGCTGGTTTTTCAGGGATTGGGAAAACAGTTGTAGTTAACGAAGTCCATAAACCAATTGTCCGCCAGCGCGGCTATTTCATCAAAGGCAAATTCGACCAATTTAATCGTAATATTCCATTCTCAGCATTTGTGCAAGCGTTTCGAGATTTAATGGGACAATTGCTCAGCGAAAGTGACGAAAAGTTAGAAAATTGGCAAACTCAAATATTGCAAGCACTGGGCGATAACGGGCAAGTCATTATTGAAGTAATTCCCGAACTAGAAAAAATTATTGGTCAACAACCACCCGCCACCGAACTTTCAGGAACTGCTGCACAGAATCGGTTTAATTTGCTGTTCCAAAACTTTATTAAAGTGTTCGCAAAACCAGAGCATCCCCTAGTGATGTTTTTGGATGACTTGCAGTGGGCAGATTCGGCATCGCTACAGTTAATGCAACTGTTGATGTCCGAGTCAGGAATCGGCTATTTATTAGTAATTGGTGCTTACCGAGACAATGAAGTATTTGCAGCGCATCCGTTGATGCTGACACTGGATACAGTGGTCAAAGCTGGGGCAACTGTGAATACTATTACTCTGGAATCATTGAGTACAGAAAGTCTCAATGATTTGGTTGCTGACACGCTTAATTGTGTTCCAGCTTTGGCAAGACCATTGACTGATTTGGTGGCACAAAAAACCCAAGGAAATCCATTTTTTGCGACGCAGTTTCTCAAAGCACTGCATCAAGACGGACTAATTACCTTTGACCTGCAAGCGGGGCATTGGCAGTGTGATATCGTCCGAGTGCGGGAGGCAGCACTGACGGATGATGTGGTGGAGTTTATGGCGTTGCAATTGCAGAAATTGCCGGGATGCACGCAAGATAAGTTAAAAATAGCTGCGTGTATTGGCAACTCTTTTGATTTAGAAACATTGGCGACTGTGACAGAGGAATCACCAATAGAAATAGCAACAAATTTGTGGATAGCATTGCAAGAAGGCTTGATTTTCCCGACCAATGAAGTGTACAAGTTCTATGTCGGGCGGGCAACAGAAGATGCGGTGCTGACTTCGGAAATTGTCAGCTATAAATTCCTCCACGATCGCGTTCAACAAGCTGCTTATTCTCTCATTCCAGATCAACAAAAACAGATAACTCACCTGAAAATTGGGCAACTGTTACTCAGTCATATACCTGTTGGCGAACAGGATGAAAACCTGTTTGAAATTGTCAATCAACTCAATATCGGCAAAAGTCTGATTGTCAGTACAGTTAAGCAGATTGAACTCGCCCAACTTAATCTCAAAGCTGGATACAAAGCCAGAGCCGCTACAGCCTACGTAGCGGCATTGGAGTATTTCACTACAAGCATTGACTTGCTGACTGACAACGGGTGGCAAACTCAGTATGAACTGACTTTGGAACTTTATACCGCGGCCACTGAAGCAGCTTATCTGAGCGGCAATTTTGAGCGGATGGCAGGGTTATCAACCATCAGCCTGGAACACGCCAAAACTCTATTGGATCGGGTTAACGTTTATCAAGTTGAAATTCAAGCAGCTCAAGCACAAGCTAAACCTTCAGAGGCTATACAAATTGCCTTGCAGATTTTGCAGCAGTTGGGAGTTACTTTTCCAGCGCAACCTAATGGAGAGGATATCGGACAGGCACTGGGAGAAACTCTATCCATTTTAGCTGGCAGACAACCCCTAGATCTAATAGATTTGCCGCAGATGACTGATGCCGATCAGTTAGCAATTATGGGACTTCTTGCAGGTGTTACAGCTTCTGCTTATGTCGTAGCACCCACACTGTTGCCATTGATTATGCTCGAACAAGTCAAGCGATCGCTGGAATATGGCAACAGCTTATTTTCTCCCGATGGCTATTGCGGTTACGGACTCATTCTATGCGGGGTGGTGGGAGATATTGAATCAGGCTATCAATTTGGTCAACTGGCACTTTTGTTACTCGAAAAACTTGATACAAAAAAACTTAAAGCCAGAATCTATGGACAAGTTAACTGTTGCATCTCCCATTGGAAAGAACCACTTAGCAATACCTTACCATTTTTCCGAGAGGGCTATCAGAGTGGACTAGAAACTGGGGATTTAGAATGGGGTGGCATTTGTGCCGTCCTATATTTGATGCACGCTTGGTTTGCCGGCAAGGAGTTGAGCGATTTAAGTCGGGAGGGTGCGGTGATATGTACTCACTTCGCCCAACTCAGACAAAAAACCATGTCCAAACTAGGTGCTATTTTTCAACAAGCTATCTTGAATTTGTTAGGAAATACGACGGAAGCTTGGCGCTTCACTGGGGAGACTTTTAACGAAGAAGAAGATATGCCAATTTTTCTAGAATCGGGGAATCAAACAGCTCGTTGCTATTTCTATGTTAGTAAGCTGGTGCTATGTTATCTCTTTGGGCAATTTGAGGAAGCGATCGCCTCTGCCAGCACCCTAGAAAAATACTTAGGTGCTGCGACAGGAATGTCCCTGATTCCCGTCTTCCACACCTATGATTCTCTGGCACATCTGGCTATTTATTCTCAAGTTTCTGAGGCAGAACAACAAGGCATTCTGCAACGGGTGACTGCCCATCAGGAAAAGGTCGAACACTGGGCCGATTGTGCGCCAGCAAATCAACTGCACAAATTTTATTTAGTGGGAGCCGAACAACATCGAGTTTTAGGCAATAAACTCGAAGCTATTGAACACTACGATCGCGCTATTTTGCTCGCCAAAGATAACAAATACCTGCAAGAAGAAGCCTTAGCTAACGAACTAGCAGCTAAATTCTACCTCGACTGGGGCAAAGAAAAAGTGGCGCAAGCCTATATGCAAGACGCCTACTACTGTTACGCCCGTTGGGGTGCGAAAGCCAAAATCGATGACTTAGAAAAACGCTATCCCCAACTTCTTGCTCCCATATTGCAGGCAAAACAAAACCGTTCTGCACTCAGCGAAACCAGCGTCGAAACTATCAAGAAAAAATCTATTTTACACGAAACATTTCAAAAAACTTATTCGAGCAGCAGCAGTATTTCCGAAGCCCTCGATTTCGGGGCTATCCTCAAAGCCTCCCAAGCTCTATCGAGTGAAATTAAATTAGAAAAATTGCTGGCGGCATTGATGTCTGTGGTGATCAAAAATGCCGGGGCAAAAAAAGCAGTTCTGCTGTTGCTGAAGGATGGGAATCTCGCGATCGAAGCTGTAGCCTCCCTCAAGGAAGATGTGATCTCAATATCTGTACCGCTGTCAGCCAGCGCAGCGGTTCCCGCTGGTTTGGTCAACTATGTTAAGCGCACTTTGAAAACTCTGGTTTTGGATAATGCAGCAGCACAAAACGATTTTATGACCGATCCGTATTTGATGGAGGAAAAGCCCAAAAGTGTGCTGTGCGCGCCGATTTTGCATCAGGGTAAATTCATCGGGTTACTATATCTAGAAAATAACTTGACAATTGGTGCATTTACTGAAGATCGCACTGAAGTGATCCAACTGTTGTGCGCCCAAGCGGCAATCTCGCTAGAAAATGCCCGCTTGTACCAACAATCTCAAGCTTATGCACAAGAATTAGAACGATCGATCAAAGACTTACAGCAAGCACAGTTACAGCTCGTGCAGAGCGAAAAAATGTCCGCCTTGGGCAATCTCGTCGCCGGTGTCGCCCACGAAATCAACAATCCTGTCGGCTTTATTAACGGCAATATTGAGGAAGCAACGACCACGATCAAAGATGTGATTGACCACTTAAAATTATATCAAGAAAAGCTGCCAAATCCCGGCGATGAAATCGAACAGGATGCTGAGGATATTGATTTAGAGTATGCCTTAGAAGATTTGCCAAAAATGCTTTCGTCGATGAAAGTTGGGTGCGATCGCATTCGCGGGATTAGCACCAGCCTCCGCACCTTCTCCAGAGCCGATAAAGACTACAAAGTTCCCTTTAATATCCATGAGGGCATTGAGAGCACGATCTTAATTTTGAAACATCGGCTGAAAGCTAACGAACACCGTCCCGCGATCGAAGTCGTCACAGACTACGGGAATCTCCCCAAAATCGAATGTTTTCCCGGTCAACTTAACCAAGTATTTATGAATTTGCTCGCAAATGCGATCGATGCCCTAGAAGAATCAAACCAAGGACGCAGTTTCGAGGCTCTTAAAGCAAATCCACACAGTATCACAGTTCGTACCAGTCAGTCGGATGATCGACACATCAAAATTCAGATTGCCGATAACGGTGCGGGTATGACAGAAGCAGTGAAACAGCAGATTTTTGACCATTTATTCACCACGAAGGCAGTAGGAAAAGGCACTGGGTTAGGATTGGCGATCGCCCGCCAGATTGTAGTCGAAACCCACGGCGGAACAATTAATGTGAATTCTACCTTGGGGGGAGGAAGTGAATTTGAGATAGTGTTACCTATTACCGAATAAAAGTAGAAGACATTCTTCATACAATTTGAGATTTGAGATTTGAGATTGGAAATGACAGATGGCCTAATGGTTTGAATCTTGTCTAAAGTTGCATTTTTTTTTTAAAACTGGTATCAGAAGTAAAACTTTGAGGAGGATAAAAAATGAAAAAGGTTATTCATTTTTGATTCTTGCTCATTTCGTTTGTCGAGTTTGACTTCCTTGAGTGCGATCGACTAATTTGTATTTGAAAAAATCCCGAATAACTAAATTAGATTGCCGATCGGGCATTATACCAGCCCCGATCGCAACTGCAGACACTGGCAAAACTTCCAGCGCCCCTTCGCCAGATTGCCAAAATCTCAATTATGCTAACCTAGGCAAGCAGCAATCCCTTGTCACGAAGGCGATTAACATAATTTCAAAGAATTTATTTTATTGAGGAGCGGTGTATCCCCTATGGCAAACCTGATCGGCACAGACAGCAACGACTTTATTCTAGGAACTCCGCTGAGCGATCGAATTCGCGCCTTAGATGGCGATGACACGCTCCTGGGTGCGGGAGGAGATGACACCCTAGAGGGCGACGCCGGCAACGACCAGCTTCTTGGAGGTGACGGAGCAGATTCGCTGATTGGCGGTGAAGGAAATGACGAAATTATTGGCAACCAAGGCCGCGATTTTGCGATCGGCGGGAACGGCGACGACTCGATTCGCGGCGGTTTGGGCAACGACATCCTCGAAGGCAACGACGGGATAGACAGCGTGTTGGGAGACGCAGGGGACGACTTAGTTAGTGGCAACGCGGGCAATGATATCATTGCCGGCGGTACTGGCAACGACAGCCTCACAGGGGGTGACGGCGACGATTCCGTGTTCGGGAATGCTGATGATGACTTTCTCTACGGGAATTTTGGGAACGATTCTCTCAACGGCGGCAGTGGTAGGGATCAAATGTTGGGCGCTGAGGGCAACGATTATTTGACCGGTGGCGACGGCGACGACACTTTGTACGGCAATGCCGACAATGATTCGCTCTTCGGAGATGCTGGTAATGACCAGATATTCGGTGGCAAGGCTGACGATACAGTTTTTGGCGGCAGCGGTTCCGATACCCTTCGCGGCGATGAAGGCGACGACTCGGTACTGGGAGATGAAGGCAATGACTTCCTGTTTGGTGGCAAAGGTAATGATGGTATCGACGGCGGTTTTGGCGATGACTCCTTGGCTGGAGGTATCGGCGACGATACAATTTTGGGCGGTTTCGGCAATGACAATTTATTTGGGGCAGAGGGTAATGATTCTCTGATCGGAGGCGAGGGTTCGGATACTCTGACTGGCGGCAGCGGCAGCGATGTTTTTGGATTGGGAGCCGGGCCTGGCAGTTTGGTTTTAATTACTGATTACAATGAGGCAGAGGATTTCTTTGGACTGCCGAGCAATTTATCTTTCAGTCAACTGGTAGTTAGCCAAGGCAACGGTGCAAATCTCAGGGATACAGTAATTACGCTCGACGGCAAGCTTTTAGCAATTTTGACAGACACTCCGGCGGCGCTGATCGATGCCAATGATTTTATCGCTGTGACTGGGACGGTTACTCCCAGGCCAACAACAACAACTACAACAACAACAACAACAACTACAACAACAATTACAGATCCAACTCCAACTCCGACTCCGACTCCAACTCCGACTCCGACTCCGACTCCGACTCCGACTCCGACTCCGACTCCGACTCCCACAGCAGCACCGACTCCAACTCCCACGGAAGAAGCGACGCCGACTCTCACGGAACCAGCGACGCCTACTCCGACGCCGACTCCGACTCCGACAGCAGCACCGACTCCGACTCCGACAGCAGCACCGACTCCGACTCCGACAGCAGCACCAACTCCGACTCCGACAGCAGCACCGACTCCGACGCCGACTCCGAGGATTCCGATCCCGCCGACAGTTAGCGTGCCTGATTCGCCTCTGCTATCAATTAGTTCGATCCCCCCGGCGCCGACTCCCGGACTATGGCCCATGCCGGGCCAGACGCCGATATTCCCGACGGCGGTGCCGAACCCGATACCTTTTCCTACACCTTATGGGTTCTAGGTGCGATCGCGCAGCTCAGTGATGAGTGATGAGTTAATGTAAAACTCACTAAACTCATCACTCATAACTATTTAACGTCTTGGGGAGTTTCGGCCGAGTCTTGTGGCGACTCGGCTGAAGAATCTTCTAGGGGAGATAATTGTTGGGTGTACCCCAAGAGCGATCGAAGTTTCATGCGGTGGATGTAAGGCCAGCCGCCATTGGCTTCAATATTCCTGAGCAGTTTGTAAAGTGCTTGGCGGTTGTCGGGAAAAGACGCTTGAAACAAACCGTCCCGAATTTCCCGGTGCGAAGCTTCCAGCCTCCGCAGCAGGGCCAAAAGCAGCAGACTGTCTCCCTGACAACTTTCGGCTAAAGTCCGAATCGCCTCTGTCACTGATTGCATTTGAGACTGCAACTTTTCTGACTCTAAATCTTTGCCGTTGTCCATACTGCTGCTTCCTTTGAAATCTACAAGGCCTTTGTCCCCAGCCTTTTGGTCAACGGACTAATCGAGCTAGTCGCGATCGCCATTCGGGGCCATAAGCAAAGTAACTTAAGTAGGTTGACTTAAGCAATATTAATTTGCAGTCCAAGTCAGGAAAAGAGCACAACCCGTCGTACCATGTGTATTGGGCTGCGATCCGAACTTTTGAGAAATCATAAGTTCATGCTTATTTTCACGGCGCACTAGCTTGATTTTTTGAGTCAATGCCGGTGTCGGTGAAGCGAGCGAGCTGGATCTAAATGCTGCCCTAAGCGCTGGCCTAGCCTGCCGGCGGGCAATTATATTTTGCTCGAAGTAGGGCTTTTTCTTAATATAATCCGATGTTGGATATTGAGGTTTGCAATGAAATATCGTGCTTTAATTGTTGCACTTTTAGCATTTTGCATGAGTGCGCTGGTTGCTTGTTCTTCGGCTCCTGACACGACAGTGGCGACTACCGAGTTGCTCACCTACGACGAGATTAGAGGTACTGGATTGGCTAATAACTGCCCTAGCTTGGCAGAAACTTCTCGGGGATCGATCCCCATCGAAGCGGGCGGAACCTATAAACTGACTGGTTTGTGTTTGCAGCCCACAACTTATTTTGTGAAAGAAGAGCCAGCAAACAAACGCCAAGAAGCGGAATTTGTGCCTGGTAAATTGCTGACACGGTTCACGTCGAGCATTGACCAAGTTCAAGGTACGCTCAAGGTCGGTACTGACGGAACTCTGACTTTCATAGAAGAAGACGGCTTGGATTTTCAAGCTATTACGATTCAATTACCGGGCGGAGAGCAAGTACCTTTCTTGTTTACCATTAAAGAACTGGTAGCTAGTTCCGAACCCGGAGTAGTTGCTATCAATACTTCCACCGATTTGAGAGGGGAGTTTAACGTTCCTTCTTACCGCAGCGCAGGCTTTTTAGACCCTAAAGGTCGCGGCGTATCGACTGGCTACGACAATGCTGTAGCGCTTCCGGCTACTGACAATTCCAAACTGAAACGGTCTAATGTTAAGGTGGCTGACACCCGCACCAAGGCGGGCAAAATTTCTCTCCAAGTTGCTAAAGTCAACAGCGCCACTGGCGAAGTTGGCGGGATTTTTGAGAGCACGCAGCCTTCTGATACTGATTTGGGAGCTAGACCCGCTCTGGACGTGAAAATTCGGGGTTTGTTTTATGCTCGCATTGAGCCTTCTGTATCGTAAAATTGGCTTTCTGGATCGATCGAACTTAAGCAGTTTTTTGCCCTAAAGGTACTGCTAGCTCTTCATTAGCCAACAGTCTTGAGCAACATAACTTAGGACTGTTGACTAATGACTAAATTTATGAGATAATTGTGGTCATTCGCAAGTTATGAAGTTGGGATTTTTTATTAATTAAAGTATTGTATTCAAAGCGCTTTCAGCTTATAATATATTTTTCAAAAAACCTGGTTAAATTGGGGATTGTGCCGAAGGCCTTCTACCTGATAAAGTTCTGTCTTCTGCCGAAAACCTTCGGATAATCCAGCTAAATCCCTGCACCTTCCGAAAGTTAAACTGGTGTGTCCGCTATCACAACTCTTAAGTGCTAGGATTACACTACCTAAAAGTGAATTTTTTTAGACTAGATTGGAAACTAGATCTAAAGCAACCTCAGTCCTCTGCTCTACCAACCCTTATGCCACCATGTCTACCACAGTGCCGAACGAGCTAAAAAGCGAAAATTTGCAATTGTTGCGCGAGTACCAACTTTCTGGATCGAATAAAACCCGCAATCAGTTAGTTAAACTGAATATTGGACTGGTCAGAAAAGAAGTTTACCACTGGATCAACCAGTGCGGTGAAAGCTACGACGATTTGCTGCAAGTCGGATGTCTTGGGCTGATCAGGGCGATCGAGCGGTTTGATATCGCGAAGGGGCACGCTTTTAGTTCCTTTGCAATTCCCTACATACGGGGCGAAATTCAACACTACTTGCGGGACAAAAGCCCTTCTGTGAGATTTCCCCGCCACTGGCAGTCCCTGGAACGCAAATCAGTAGCAGCAATCAAGGATTTGCAGGTGCAGTTAAACCGCAAACCTACGGATGCTGAAGTAGCAGCGGTGCTTGAGGTTTCTGTACAAGAATGGCAAGAAATTAAACTGGCCCATCTCAACCGATCGCCTCTGAGTTTGGACGCGCCGATGCAAGATGAAGATGAGGGGGCTACTTGTCTGGGAGAATTGGTTCCCGATACCAAGTATCGGAGTTTTCAGTTGGCGCAAGAGGATCAAATTCGCGTACAGCAAGCTTTGGCTATGTTGGAACAACGGACTCGCGAGATATTGGAGTTTGTTTTTCTCTACGATTTGACGCAGAAGGAAACCGCTGAACGCTTGGGTATCAGTGCGGTGACTGTTTCTCGGCGAGTTAAGAAGGGGCTGGATTTGCTCAAAGAGATTATGACTAAACAGCTTTAGTCAGTTGACAGTTGACAGTTGACAGTTGACAGTTGACAGTGGGCAGTTGACAGTTGACAGTTGACAGTTGACAGTTGACAGTTGACAGTGGGCAGTTGACAGTGGGCAGTTGACAGTTGTCAGTTACTGCCAATAACTAATAACTAATCACTAATGACAACTAATAACTACTGACTACTGCCCACGGACTAATTTTTAGATGCTGCGGACAAATTTATCGAGCCTTTCTACGGCTTTTTTAATTGTGCCTAAATCGGTGGCGTAAGACAAGCGAATGTGGTCGTCTGCACCAAACGCAATCCCCGGAATAACTGCTACTTGCTGCTGTTCTAAGAAAGCGTCGCAAAATTCCAGAGAATTCATTCCAGTCTTGCTGATGTTGACAAACATATAGAAAGCGCCGTCTGGTTTGATGCAGCTAATTCCGGGGATTGCATCGAGCAATTCAAATATTACCTCACGCCGATCGGCAAAAGCTAGACGCATTGTTTCGACAGACTCTTGACTGCTTTCCAAAGCTGCGATCGCGCCGTACTGTGCAAAGGTACACACGTTTGATGTACTGTGACCTTGAATGGTGCTGGTGGCTTTGATTAATTCGCTCGGCCCGGCCAAATAACCGACTCGCCAGCCTGTCATCGAGTAAGCTTTAGCAAAACCGCTGCTGATCAGGGTGCGATCGAAGATTTCTTTGCCTAGGGAACCGATGCTGACGTGTTGGGCGCCGTCATATATAATTTTTTCGTAAATCTCGTCAGCAACGACTAGAATATCTCGATCGACTATCACCTCGGCCAGCGCTTTGATTTCCGCCGGAGTATACACCATTCCCGTCGGGTTAGAAGGCGAATTCAGTACAAATAACTTGGTTTTGGGAGTAATCGCTCCACTCAGTTGTTCCGGTGTAATTTTATACCCTGTAGAAGCATCAGTCCGTACAATTACTGGCTTGCCGCTAGCGAGTTTAACCATTTCAGGGTAGCTTAGCCAGTAGGGAGCCGGAATAATTACTTCCTCTCCCGGCTCGATCAGAGCCATCATCAGATTGTAGAGGGAATGTTTGCCGCCGTTGGTGACAATGATATTTTCTGGTTGATAGTTGAGATTGTTGTCATCGCGGAGTTTGCGGGCGATCGCAGCTTTTAACTGCGGTTCCCCAGCCACAGGGCCATACTTAGTCTTCCCCGCGTCTAAAGCTTGTTTTGCCGCTGCTTTAATGTGTTCGGGCGTATCAAAGTCGGGTTCTCCCGTACTCAAACTACAGACATCAATCCCTTCGGCCTTCATGGCTTTAGCCTTAGCGGCGATCGCCAAGGTTATAGAAGGAGAAACCTCACCCACTCGTGCTGCCAACTTAATCATTGGATTTTAGATATTAGATTTTTGACTTTCGATCATAGGGTGACAAATGTTGATATTCAACCCTGTTGTTAGGGAATTATGACATTTGTTTACATAGTACGTAGGGCTTGCTGAAAAAGTGTACGCAGTGGAAAAACGAGGCTACACAGCTTAAAAAATAGTAGGTTTATTGGTAAATTCCCAAATTTAGCCAGAGACGAACAACCAAGGTGCAAGGGTTTTGAGACTCTATAATCCTATAACTTGCACTTCTTTGAGCCAAAAAAGCTTGAACCCCTTATCTGGCAAACTTTCTACATTTATTCAGCAAGCCCTACGTAAAGGATTAAGCAATTAAAGAATAAAAATTAAAGAAGCTCTTAGTTTTAATTATTATTCTTTAATTTTTAAATTTTGACGTTATTATTGTACCATTTTTGATGCCTCGTTACCCTCAACGCCGATCTGCAAGCTTATGGATCTCAAATCTCTGATTCGCGACATTCCTGATTTCCCGAAGCCGGGAATTATGTTTCGAGACATTACAACTTTGCTGCGCGACCCGCAAGGGCTGAGCTACACCATTGACAGCTTAGCCGAAAAATGCTCTGGAATCTCTGTTGACTATGTGGTTGGCATGGAATCGCGGGGCTTCATCTTTGGCGCGCCTTTGGCTTATAAAATGGGAATAGGCTTTATTCCTGTCCGCAAACCGGGGAAACTGCCAGGTGCGGTTCATTTTGCTGAGTACGAGTTGGAGTACGGTGTCGATCGACTGGAGATGCACCGAGATGCGATGACATCCGGCAGCCGAGTGCTGATTGTGGACGATTTAATCGCCACTGGCGGAACAGCGGCGGCGACGGCTAAATTGTTGGAACAAGCTGGCTGCGAGCTTGTCGGTTTTGCTTTTATCATTGAATTGCAGGCTTTGGGTGGCAGGCAGAAATTGCCCGATGTGCCGATCGTCACGCTAGTTGAATATTAGTTAGTTAACTGTTGGCTGTTGACAGTTGACAGTTGACAGTTGACAGTTGACTGCTGAATAAAAACTACTGACAAATAATATCCTTGAGCTTTGCATCGGAATTATTCATCTCTCTCTTCTCTTCCTCTGCGCTCTCTGCGCTCTCTGTGGTTAAATCATTCCGATGCAACTGGAATTAATATCATTCACAATTCTTCAATTGTTCAATTCTAAAATCTAAAATCTAAAATCTAAAATCCTATGACTTCTCTTAAGTTAAATCGAAATTGGCGATCGTTGAATTCTCTGTTTGGTAGCGAGACATTTACTTATGTTGTCAAGCGACTGTTGCAGGCACTTTTAACGCTATTTTTGGCATCGATGCTTTGTTTTGCAATTATTGAACTAGCACCGGGAAATTACTTGGATACTTTGAGCCAAAATCCGAAGATTTCGCCGGAGACATTGAAGCAACTCGAACAGCAGTTCGGCTTAGATAAACCAGCTATTGTGCAGTATTGGCTGTGGCTGCAACAAATTGTGACGCGGGGGAATTTTGGCACGAGTTTTGTGTATCAGCGATCCGTAGCTTCGCTGCTGTGGGAACGGGTACCGGCGACGTTATTGATGGCGATCGCCTCTTTGATTGTAACTTGGGCGATCGCCATTCCTTTGGGAATTGTCGCCGCCGTCAATCAGAATAAAACTGTCGATCGAGTTTTGCAAGTAGTCAGCTACACCGCACAGGGATTTCCCAGCTTTATCACAGCCTTGCTGCTGCTATTTTTTGCTCAAAATACTTCCCCTCTTTTCCCCGTCGGAGGAATGACCAGCATCGACCATGCAGACTTACCTTGGTGGGGTCAAATCCTCGATTACGGCTGGCACTTAATCTTGCCAACAATCGCCCTCAGCGTTACTGGTTTTGCGGGTTTGCAAAGATTGATGCGCGGACAATTCTTGGACGTGCTGCGTCAAGATTACATCCGAACAGCACGGGCTAAAGGTTTGCCGGACGATCGAGTAATTTACGTTCACGCTCTGCGGAATGCGATTAATCCGTTGATTACGCTATTAGGTTTTGAGTTTGCTAGTTTGTTGAGCGGTGCATTTATTGCTGAATTTTTCTTTAATTGGCCGGGTTTGGGAAAGCTGACTCTGGAGGCCGTGACTAATCAAGATTTGTATTTAGTAATGGCTAGTTTGATGATGGGCGCGACCATGTTGATTGTTGGGAATTTGTTGGCGGATTTACTACTCAAAGCTGTCGATCCTCGGATTAAGCTGGAAGATTTGAAATAACAGACCTCACTCAGCGATCGGATGTCAATTGTCACTCAAATTTTGTCCCTCTCGGAGTGTTTTATGTCAGAAAAACAACCAAACGAGCCAATGACTTTTAGCAGTTTTGCCGACTGGTGCAGGCATATTGACAGTCTTTCAGAAGAGGCAAGGCACACAGTTAAGGTGTTGTTAAAAAAGGCTGGCACTGATGACGCACAAGAAGCGGAACAGATACTTTCAAGCATGACTGAACTGGATCTCAGAAGCAATCAAATTAGCGACATCAGCTTCCTCGGCTTGCTCACCAATCTGACAACACTCAATCTCAACAACAATGAAATTACCGACATCAGCTCCCTCGGCTCGCTCACCAATCTGACAACACTCGATCTGGGCTACAGTAGAATTACCGACTTCAGCTCCCTCGGCTCGCTCATTAATCTGACAACACTGTATCTCAACAACAATCAAATTACCGACTTCAGCTTCCTCGGCTCGCTCACCAATCTGACAAGACTGGATCTCGGCGGCAATCAAATTACCGACTTCAGCTTTTTCGGCTCGCTCACCAATCTGACAACACTGAATCTGGGCATCAATCAAATTACCGACATCAGCTTCCTCGGCTCGCTCACCAATCTGACAACACTGTATCTGGACTACAATCAAATTACCGACATCAGCTTTTTCGGCTCGCTCACCAATCTGACAACACTGAATCTCTTCAACAATCGAATTACCGATATCAGCGCCTTGCGCGAGCTCACCAATCTGACAACACTGAATCTCAGCACCAATGCAATTACCGACTTCAGCTTCCTCGGCTCGCTCACCAATCTGACAACACTGGATCTCAGCAACAATCGAATTACCGACATCAGCTTCCTCGGCTCGCTAACGAATCTGACAACACTGAATCTCAGCTTGAATCAAATTACCGACATCAGCTTCCTCGGCTCGCTCACCAATCTGACAAGACTGGATCTCTACAACAATCAAATTACCGATATCAGCTTCCTCGGCTCGCTCACCAATCTGACAACACTGTATCTCGAAAACAATCAAATTACCGACTTCAGCTTCCTCGGCTCGCTCACCAATCTGACAACACTGTATCTCGGCAACAATAAAATTACCGACATCAGCTTCCTCGGCTCGCTCACCAATCTGACAACACTGAATCTCGAAAACAATCAAATTACCGACATCAGCTTCCTCGGCTCGCTCACCAATCTGACAACACTCGATCTCAACAACAATCAAATTACCGATATCAGCTTCCTCGGCTCGCTCACCAATCTGACAACACTGTATCTCAACTACAATCAAATTACCGATATCAGCTTCCTCGGCTCGCTCACCAATCTGACAACACTGGATCTCAACTACAATCAAATTACCGATATCAGCGCCTTGCGATCGCTCACCAATCTGACAAAACTGGATCTCTACGACAATCAAATTACCGATATCAGCGTGTTAGGCGAACTCGCACAGAAACGTCTTACTCTCTCAACTACGCCAATTGATGGTCAAAAAGCCACAGAAGCAGTCAAAGTTGCCTATGCCGCTATTGGCCTAGAACAACCCGAAGTTATTATTTGCAGCAGTCCCCGCGACGTTTGTCTCCAAATCTTCAACTTGTTCAAACACGACCATAATAGATTAGGGAAAAAGCTAGAGTGGAAATGGATGTCCCCATCGATTGTGGGAGAATTTGCAAGTCCGGGCGTGTGGCAGTATGAGCTCGATCGCATGACGATCGAGCCCGAAGCAGACACCACACTGAGTTCGCTAATGTACGAATTGGTTGAAAGCTATGTGCAATCGGAACGAACGATGGGGAATGTTTTTCCCAATCATTTGTTATCCCTTAAATCCCCTGACACCCCCACGACTTTGTTTAAAGAAATCTATTTGACTGAATGGTATATCTCTTCATTAGGTGTCAACATTTCCCAAAAGGCACAAGAAATACTTCGTTCCCAAAAGCTGCTTTTCGAGCATTGCGGTTTGATATTTCCCTTTGAAAAGATTTGCGCGGTGTGCGATCGCCCCCGCCACCTGCGCTTTGACAGTCAAAACCGCTTGCACGCGGAAGCAGAACCTGCGATCGAGTTTGCAGATGGATGGAAAATTTACTTTTATCACGGCGTCAAATTGCCTGAAGAATACGGCAAAGTCCACCCAAATCTATGGCAATCGCAATGGCTTTTAACAGAAGAAAATGCCGAGCTGAGGCGAGTGTTAATTCAAGGAATTGGCTACGATCGCATTTGTCAAGAATTGTCAGCAAAAAAAATACATAGTTGGCAGGAATATGAACTATTACAAATAGATAATGCCGATGTCGAGCCGATTTGTTTGTTAAAAATGACTTGTCCGAGTACGGGATTCATTCACGCTTTGAGAGTGCCGCCTAACCTGACATCAGCTAAGAAGGCAATTCGCTGGGTAAATTGGGATATTGATCCAAAGAAATTTTCCGTGCAGACTTGATCTATAACAACTCTGAATCCTTCATGAAGATTTGTAGGGGTAGTGGATGGTGCGGGCCTACCCCGGTGGGGGCAATTTACGCACGGGCGATCGGAAACTGTTTTTTTTGGGAATACTTTAATTATAACACCTAAAAGCCTACAAAAAACCCGGTTTCTTTGGTGTTGATGCGTAATATCCTGTCCGGTAGATTAGCGATTTGTCGTCGGGCGGGGGCAGGTTTATGAGATTGTCGGTTTTCGGCAATTCTGGTCGGTGAACCTGCCCCTACAAGACATGGCGTTTGTAATAACGGATCGGATAGATCGGACTTGATATAACTTCTGTTCATGCCAGGAATGCACCGATAAAATTTCATTCACCCTCCAAACATGGCAAAACAACTAGCAATAGAAACTCGCGGGATCACGAAACAATTCGATCGCCATATCGCAGTCAATGACATCGATTTGCAAGTAGCAGCAGGCGAAGTATGCGGACTCATCGGCCCAAACGGTGCGGGGAAAACTACTTTGCTGCGGATGTTGGCGGCGGCGGAAGAACCGACTATAGGGGAAATATACATCAATGGCGACAGGTTATTGCGCGATCGATCGCACCCCATCCTCAAACAACGCATCGGCTTTCTTCCCGACGACTTTCCCCTCTACGACGACTTAACGGTTTGGGATTATTTAGACTATTTTGCCCGACTCTACAACCTCCAGCAACCGCGCCGCCGAGAGCGAATCAACTCCGTTTTAGAACTCGTGCAACTAACCAACAAGCGCAACAGCTTAATTTCCACCCTGTCGCGGGGGATGAAACAGCGCCTGAGTTTGGGGAGAACGATTATTCACGAACCGCTGTTGCTGTTGTTAGACGAACCCGTTTCTGGCTTAGATCCGATCGCCAGAATGCAGTTTCGCGAAATTATCAAAACCTTGCAATCAGTTGGGATGACCGTAGTCATATCATCTCACGTCCTCAGCGACTTAGCCGAACTTTGTAGCTGGGTAGGCATCATGGAACTTGGATATCTGGTCGAAAGTGCACCTTTAGAGGAACTGTACAAACGTCTGAGTCGCCAGCAAATTTTTATGTCAGTTTTAGGAGGCAATTTAGAAGCACTAACATCCGAATTAAAAAACTTTCCTTGGGTGGAAAGTTGGGCAATAGTGCCAGAAACTCACCAGGTGTGCGTTGATTTTTCAGGAAGCCCGGAAGATGCCGCCAATTTATTACGGGAACTCGTCGCGGCGAAGATTCCGCTAACAGAATTCCACTGCACTCAAGAAGATTTAGAAACCATTTTCCTCAAAATGGGACACCAGCAAGCATCCTAATTTGCTCGTTTCGTCTTTGCCAGAATCAACGGTTAATTACATCCTTGACGGTTGGATCGGAATGATTTAACCGCAGAGAGCGCAGAGGGCACAGAGGAAGAGAAGAGAGAGAATTACCAATAACTAATCACCAATAACCTATGATATTCAACTTACTCGATCGAATCGGTAACTGGAATCCCCAGTTATTTCGAGAAATCAAAGGCCGCTTGAAAATTGGCAATATCGCGATCGCATCTGCCCTTTCCCTCTGCGGTCAACTGCTGCTGTTCATGTATTTCAGCGCCCAGATACCAGTTGCTCCCCCTCGTGGGGAGTACACTTACCCCATCTATCGCACATTTTGCACTTTCGACGCTCCCAATTCTTATGAGACGAAGTGTATCAGAGATGCCTTGGGCAACTTTGCCATTAACTGGCCGCAGTGGTGGTCACAGATATTCATGTGGCTGAGCATTTTAAGCATATTAGCCTTATTAGTAGCAGGAACTTATCTACTTGTCAGCGATTTAGACAAGGAGGAAAGACGCGGCACGCTCAACTTTATTCGCCTCAGTCCCCAGTCTGCTAAAACAATTTTTATCGGCAAAATTCTGGGCGTCCCAATTTTATTGTATCTAGCAGCGATTATGGCAGTACCGCTGCACTTATACAGTGGATTGGCTGCTCAAATACCGCTGAATGGAATTTTCTGTTTCTACATAGCAGTTCTAGCTAGTTGTGCTTTATTTTATAGTGCTGCGATGCTCTTTGGATTGACAACAAGTTGGTTGGGAGGATTTCAACCTTGGTTGGCTAGCGGTATGGCTTTTGTTATGTGTTGGATTTCCGCGTTCGGATTAAGTATGATATACAATGAAAATATTGCGATCGGTCATGCTTTGTCTCTCTTGGTTTGCGGTACGGGAACCTATTGGCTGTGGCAGGGATGGCAGCGCCGCTTTCCAAATCCCAGTGCTACAGTTTTGAGCAAGCGACAAAGTTACTTGGTAGTTATCTGTTGTCAGGTAATAATGTTAGGGTCTTCAGTCCAAGTAAGTCTATCAAATTATCCTCGTAATCAAGCCTGTTTACTACTGTTTAATTTGCTGATGTTTTTAGCTTTAATTGCAGCTTTAACATCTGACAGACAATCTTTGTACGATTGGGCGAGGTATCGAAAACAAATCGTTCCCAGCAGTCAGAAGTTTTGGCGGCGCTACCCTCTACTCGATTTGATTGGGAGTGAAAAAAGTCCAGCCATAGTGGCGATCGCGATTAATCTCTTCATCTCAGTCATAATTTTCATACCTTTCATACTGCTTCAAGGGATTGAGACAAAAGGGGGCATAATTTGCTGCCTCAATCTCATCCTAATTTACGCAAGTATCGCCCAACTATTCCTATTGACAAAAAATCGAAATCGGGAAATTTGGGCAGCAGGCACGATCGGCAGTTCTATTTTGTTACCATATCTGATTTTATCTATGTTGTCGATCGACCCAGGAAAAGCTCCTTTTTTGTGGTTGTTTTCAACATTTGCTAGCGCTTGGTATCCGTCGTATATGACAGTTTCAGGAAATACCATTTTGTTTTCTATACTCAGTCAGTGGACTGTCTTGGTGTTGTTGAATCTCAAATTGCGATCGCAACTAAAACTCGCAGGAAAATCAGCTTCTAAAGCACTGTTGAAGAATTGACAGTGGACAGTTGACAGTTGACAGTTGTTTACTGTTAAAAGCTTGAACAAAAATATCTAGTTCCCCAATTACCATGAAACTCAACTTACTCGGTCGAATATGATATAGCACCAGTTTCGTAGGGGCAGGTTCGCCAACAATAATTGCCTACAACCGATAATCTCATAAACCTGCCCCCACCCAACGACTCGAATAACGAGTTTGACATAGTTTGTTCGTCAGTCCTGTTAAATAAAAAATTATTTCGGACTGTACAGATCCAAAATTAGAGATTCAGCGTATATTACTAATGAACGCAGTACAAAATTTCATAAGTTCGCACGGCTAAAAATTTCAGCTTGCCTGTTTGCAGTTGAGCTGCGATCGCCCTTGGCTACACACCCAACTATAAAATACGGCTAAGCGATCTGTATTTAGGAGTGGGTTTATTTGAATCGGGGGCGGGTTTATAGTCATTTCAAATAAGTATGAGACACTAGACTGCACAATAAGCACGAATAACTTCATCAAGAGATGTGCCAGGAGACGCATACATTTTAGCTCTCTTTAATGCACTAAAATCATGCTCAATA
>Ga0335394_10000693_pt1 | contig 36565 bp, 34 predicted proteins | sample MAT03_FD_205741 | JGI IMG/M metagenome (GOLD analysis project Ga0335394, IMG submission 205741) | Freshwater microbial communities from Lake Fryxell liftoff mats and glacier meltwater in Antarctica - MAT-03 (spades assembly) (version 2) ...
ACCAGAACATCAAGTACGACCTGCTCGTCCTGCGGCAGGCCGGCATCCGCCTCGCGGGTGTGGCCGGCGACCCGATGGTCGCCCACTACCTGCTCCACGCCGGCGAGCGGAGCCACGGTCTCGATGACCTGACGCGCAACTACTTCGGCCACGAAAACATCCCGATCAGCGACCTGATCGGCAAGGGGAAGAAGCAGATCGGCATGGCCCAGGTCCGCACCGCGAAGGTGGCGACCTACGCCGGCGAGGACGCCGACGCCGCCCTCCGCCTCGCCAACCGCCTCGAACCGGAGATCGACCAGGGTGGGCTGCGCACCCTGTACGAGACGCTCGAACTGCCGCTGATCGACGTCCTGGCCGAGCTGGAGTTCAACGGCGTCCGGCTCGACGTGCCGTTCCTGGCGAAGCTGTCGAAGGAGATGGAAGGGCAACTGGCGACGATCGAAACGGACATCACCGCGCTGGCCGGGAAGTCGTTCAACATCGGTTCGCCGAAGCAACTGCGGGAAATCCTGTTCGCCGAGATGAAGCTGCCGGTGCAGAAGCGGACGGACACGACCGGCGAGCCGAGCACCGACCAGGAATCCCTGGAGCGCCTCGCGGCGCTCGGGCACGCGCTGCCGCGGAAGATCATCGAACACCGTCAGATCGCCAAGCTGAAGGGCACGTATGTCGATGCCCTGCCGGCGCTGGTGAACCCGGCTACGGGTCGCGTTCACACGTCGTTCAACCAGACGGTCGCCGCGACCGGCCGGCTCAGTTCGTCGGACCCGAACCTGCAAAACGTCCCCTCACGCACGGAACAGGGGCGGCAGATTCGGCAGGCGTTCCTTCCGCCGGACGGCTGGCTCATCCTCACCGCCGACTACTCGCAGGTCGAGTTGCGGCTGCTGGCCCACTTCACGAAGGACGAGGTGCTGCAACAGGCGTTCGCCGAGGACAAGGACATCCACGCCATCGTCGCGGCGCAAATCTTCAGCGTGCCCGAAGCCGAGGTGACGAAGACCCAGCGGGGCGTGGCGAAGACGGTAAACTTCGGCGTCCTGTACGGCATGAGCGGCACCGGCCTCGCCGTGCGGCTCGCCATCACCCGGGCGAAGGCCGACGAGTTCATCGACGCCTACTTCGCCCGCTACCCGAAGGTGCTCCAGTACCAGACGGACCTGCTGACGAAGTGCCGGCAGACGGGCTACGTCGGCACGCTCCTCGGCCGACGGCGGCGGTTCGACCCGAACGCCATCCGCCCCCGGTCGAGCTACCAGCAGCGCTCGACGGCCGAGCGCGAGGCGATCAACATGGAGATTCAGGGGAGCGCGGCCGACCTGATGAAGCTGGCCCTCCTCGGCGTCCACCGCCGGTTGCAGGCCGAGAAGTTGCGGGCCAACCTGCTGCTGACGGTCCACGACGAATTGGTGCTAGAGGTGCATCCCGATGTCCTGAAGGCGGTGGCGGCACTGGTGCGCGAGGAGATGTCCGGGGCGATGGCGCTGAGCGTACCGCTGAAGGTGGACGTGGCCGCGGGGCCGAACTGGCTGGACGTGCAGGAGGTCGCCGGGTAGGACGCCGGCCGGAGCGTCAGAGCCCGACCGGAGGGAACCTCGATGCGACGTGCGGCGTGGGTACTGGCGTGCGTAGTGGCAGTCGTGGTCGGCTGCAAGCACGAGTCGCCCACGGAGCGGATGCAGAAGCTGCTCTACCAGTCGGACGGTCCCGGCAGAGCCAGCGACTGGGGCCACGGACGCAAGATTTCGGAGCCGCCACCTGTACCGGAGCCCCTACCGCCGGAGCGGATTCACGGCGGGATCATCTGACGGCGGGGTGATGATGTTCCAGTGGCGGCACGGGTCGAAGCCGGTGATCGGACTCGTCGGCGGCATCGGCGCCGGCAAGAGCACGGCCGCCCATCTACTCACGACACGCGGCGGGATGATCGTGGACGCCGACGCCCTCGGGCACGACGCCCTCGAACAACCCGACGTTCGCCAGTCCGTGCTGCGTCAGTGGGGCGAGCGGGCGAACCTACTCCGCCCCGACGGCCGAATCGACCGTCGGATTCTCGGGCGCCTCGTTTTCGAGAATTCCGCCGACCGGCGTGCCCTGGAAGCGACCGTCTTTCCGTATATACGGGAGCGGGCCGAAGCGGCGCTCGCCGCCGCCCAGGTCGACCCGACCGCTCGTTTCGTGGTGCTGGACGCCGCGGTGATGCTCGAAGCCGGCTGGGACGGAGTTTGCGACAATGTCGTCTACGTGGACGCCCCCCGTCCCCAACGGCTCGCCCGGGTCGCCGCCCGCAGCGGCTGGACCGACACCGAATTGACCGCCCGCGAAGCCGCGCAGTGGCCGGCCGAGCGTAAAATGGCCGCGGCCGACGCCGTGGTCGTGAACGACGCCGGCCCGGAGCGGCTGGCCCGACAGTTGGACGAGTTGCTGGAAATGTGGGACGTCCCCCGCGGGTAATGCTGTTAGAGCCCCCGCGTGGATTCCCCCTGGAGTGGTCGTGCGGTCCGTTATCCCCCGGCCGCCGGCGTTCACGGGCAGGCACCCGCCGCCCCGCCGGCCGCCCGGACCGCACGCCCGAACGTGATCGCCCGCCGGCCGGAGGTCCGTTCATGTCCGACGTTCTCGAACCCCGCCTCAAGCCCGCCCGCGCCCGAGCCATGCCCAACAACACGCCCGACAGCGCCCGCCCCGCCACCCCCGAACCGTACGACGAGTTCGGCGCCGGCATCGTGGAGCCGAAGAAGCCCACTCCGCCGCCGCCGCCGATCGACCCGAACGAGAAGGGCTTCGACGCCGAGACGAACTCGCGGTACGAGGAGATCAAGCGCGGCAACACGTTCATCACGCAGCTCCAGCACATGACCGTCGCCCAGCTGCAGGCCGCGGCGAAGGACGACGGCATCCCCCAGGAGGACATGGGCGGGCTGAAGAAGCAGGACCTGATCTTCTTGATCATCAAGGCGCGGGTGAAGCAGAACGGCCTGATGATCGGCGAGGGCACCCTGGAGGTGCTGCCGGACGCCTTCGGGTTCCTCCGCAGCCCCGATTACAACTACCTCCCCTGCCCCGACGACATCTACATCTCGCCGAGTCAGATCCGCCGGTTCGGGCTCCGCACCGGCAGCGTCGTCGCCGGCCAGGTCCGCCCGCCGAAGGAGAACGAGCGCTACTTCGCGCTGCTGCGCGTCGAGGCGATCAACTACCAGGACCCGGACCTGCTGACGCACAAGACCGTCTTCGCCGACCTGACGCCGCTCCACCCCGACCGCCGGCTGAAACTGGAAACGACGCCGGAGGAGCTGGACATGCGCGTCCTCGACCTGGTGGCGCCGATCGGCAAGGGGCAGCGCGGCGTGATCGTGGCCCCGCCGCGGACCGGCAAGACGGTGCTTCTGCAGAAGATGGCGAACGCCATCATCGCCAACCACCCGGAGTGCTACGTCATCGTGCTGCTCATCGACGAGCGGCCCGAGGAGGTGACGGACATGAGCCGCACCGTCGTCGGCGGCCGGGTGGAGGTGGTGAGCAGCACGTTCGACGAGCCGCCGGAACGGCACATCCAGGTCAGCGAGATGGTGATCGAGAAGGCCAAGCGGCTGGTCGAGTACGGCACCGACGTGGTCATCCTACTGGACAGCATCACCCGGCTGGCGCGGGCGTACAACACCGCGTCGCCCGGCTCCGGCAAGCTGCTGTCGGGCGGCCTCGACGCCACGGCGCTGCACAAGCCGAAGCGGTTCTTCGGCGCCGCCCGGAACGTCGAGGAGGGCGGCAGCCTCACCATCCTGGCGACGGCCCTGGTCGACACCGGCTCCAAGATGGACGAGGTGATTTTCGAGGAGTTCAAGGGCACGGGGAACATGGAGGTTCACCTGGACCGGCGGATGGTGGACCGCCGCGTCTACCCGGCCGTGGACGTGAACCGCACCGGCACCCGCAAGGAGGAACTCCTCCGCGGCGAGGAGGAGTTGCGGCTCGTGGACATCATGCACAAGATTCTCGCGGACATGAACCCGGTCGAGGCGATGGAGTTGCTGCTGAAGCAGCTCGGCAAGTACAAGACGAACGCGGAGTTCCTGGCGAGCGTGACCCTGGGGGGCTGACCCGATGCCGGTCCACGACTGGGCGAAGGTGGATGTCGGCCTGTTCCACCACTTCCACCAGATGTGGACGTGTGCCCTGTGCGACGCACTCAACGGCGGGCTCCTCCCGCCGGGGTATTCCGCACTCATCGAATTCCAGCGGAACGAGGCCGAGCACGACGCGCCGAGGACGGACGCACAGAGCTACGCGGCCCGTGCCAACCTCATCGGCGTCCGCACCAGGGCCGGCGGCCTGCACGCGGCTCTTGAAGTCGTTTCGCCGGGGAACAAGGATTGCCGGGAATCGCTGCGCGCGCTCGTCGCCAAGACACTCACGTTTCTCGCCCGCGGCGTTCACGTCCTCATCGTAGACCCACTGCCACCGACTCTGCAGGATCCGAACGGGATTCACGGCGCGATCTGGGACGCCGTGCGGGATAACGCCTACACGCCTCCGCCGGACCGACCCCTCACACTGGCGTCCTACGTCGCCGCGTCGGAGTACACGGCCTACGTCGAGGCCGTCGCGATCGGCCAACCGCTGCCCGACATTCCGTTGTTCGTGGACGCGCACATCTACGTGATTGTGCCTTTGGAAGCGACCTACCTGCGGACGTGGGATGTGTCGCCGAAGCAGTTCAAGGAAATGGTGCTCCACCCGGAGCGGTTCCCGGACGTGGACTAGCGCCGCTCGGTCGCCTTCGGCCGGTCGTGGTCGTTGTTCTTGCCGCGCTCGCCGCCGCGGCCGCAGCCGGCCGTCAAACCCGTCAGTAGTGCCAGCGCCGTCAGCCAGACGCGTGTGCGTCGCATCGCCTGCCCTCCCGGACGAAACCGCCAACGACACGGGGCCGGTCGCCGAAGCGACCGGCCCCGAGGGAGCCGCGCTCCGAACTGACTTACGCCTTCGGCGTGCCGGCGGCCGGGGCCTTCGTCGGGCTGGCGCTGCCGCAGCCGACCGCGGTGGTGACGATGCTGGCGCCGAGCAGCAGGGCGATGACGATCTTCTTCATCGGAAACTCCACGGTGGGTAGGGGGGGTGATGCGGTGAGCGAGAGGAGCCGACTTAGCTCTTGGAGGTCTGCTGGAGGGTGGTGGTGCCCTTCGTCGGGCTGGCGCTGCCGCAGCCGACCGCGGTGGTGACGATGCTGGCGCCGAGCAGCAGGGCGATGACGATCTTCTTCATCGGAAACTCCACAGGAACGGGGTGGGGAAGATACACGAAGAGGTCACTCTCCCGGCCGGGCAGTCCGACCGCGGTCCTCTCGTATGTTGGGCGGGTGCCGGACTACCCGACACCACCCACGCCACAGTTGACCCGACCGCACCCGCCTTATTCCCGGAATAATTCCCCGGCACGCGCTTTTTTCTCAGGTACCTGATGTCGCGGGCGCGAAGCCGCACGTGGCTGGGACACAACCTGTTAACTTGGCACAGATTACAGCTTTTCTTGCGGCGCACCGCGTTTCCCAGGGGCGACCGGATTCTGTGGAATGGATCACCGGAAGAACCGTAACTGCGGAAGGACGCACCCGGGCGGACGAACATTCCGGGGAATAAAGTGCCCGGGTTCGGGTTCACACAAAGTAGGGTGGTGTAATGGGCTCCGCCGTCGGCCTGCACCAGCTGATCGACGAGCACTACCAGGGGCTCTACCGGTACGCCTACCGGCTGTCCGGCAACTCGGCCGATGCTGAGGACCTGACCCAGGAGGCGTTCCGCAAGGCGATCGACCGGCTCCCGCAGTTGCGCGACCCGGAGCGTGCAAAGGCCTGGCTGTTTCGCATCCTGCGAAACGCCTACCTCCACCGGGTGCGGGACGCCCGGCGGCACCGGTCGGTTCCGCTTGACGCGGTCGGGGATTTACCGGACCGTCCGCCGGAGGAGCCGCCGGACATCGAGCCGGCCCGGCTCCAGGAGGCACTCGACGACCTGGACGAGGCGTTCCGCACGCCGCTGATTCTCTTCCACTTCGAGGAGTTCAGCTACGCGGACATCGCCGAACAGATGGGCATCCCGATCGGCACCGTGATGTCCCGAATCGCCCGCGGGAGGGCATACCTTCGCACCAGGCTGGCCCCGCCGGCCGCGAACGGCACCCACCCGCCGCACTGAACCGAACACTCTCCGAAACGCCGCGAGGCGTTGGGTCACATGGACTGCCGCGACGCACAGTTCTACCTGCGACTCCGCCGCCCCGGGTCCGACGAATTGGACCCGGACGCGGCGGCCGCCCTCGACCGCCACCTGGCCGGCTGCCCCGCCTGCGCCGCGGCCGGCCGGGTGCTCGCGGACTTCGACGCCGCCGTCGGCCGCGCCATGCGGGCGGTGCCGGTGCCCGAGGGGTTGCGGGACCAGCTGTTCGCGGAGGTCGCCACCCGCCGCGGGGCCGTGTTGCGGCGGACGACGTACCGCTACCTCGCGGTCGCGGCGTCGGTGATAGTGACGTGCGGGCTGGCGTTCGGCGTCTACTCGGCGGCCCGACCGACGGCGGACATGCCGGCGCTCGTCATGACGCAGGACGAACTCGGGCAGCCGCAGGGGGCCGAGCGGCAGATCGCCGCGTTCCTGAAGGCGCAGAGCCTCCCCGCCCTGCCGGAGCCGTTCGACCCGGCGCTGTTCATCCACGCCGGGACCGAGTCGGTGCAGGGCCGCGACGTGCCGGTGCTGATCTTCCGGGAGCGGACGGGGCAGGGTCTGGCGAAGGTCTACGCCTTCCGCGGCTCGTCCTTCAAGCTCGACGCGATCCGCGACGAGCAGGCGTCGCTCTTCTCGGCGAAACCTTACCCGAACGCGACGGCCGGGATGACCTACGTCGTGGTGTTCACCGGCATGGACCTGACGCCGTTCCTCCGCGGCGGCGGGCCGGTGGGCTGACCGGCCCGCCGGTTGCACTTCGACTGGTGTCGCCCGTTCTACCCCATCCAGAAATCGACCATGACTATCGACCTGACTTATTGTGCGGCGTGAGGGTACGAGCCGAAGGCCGTCAGTTTGACGGCGAAGGTGCTCACCGCGTTCAAGCAGAAGATCGCCGGCCTGCGGCTGATTCCGTCCCGCGGCGGGTGCTTCGAGTTGGTGGTGGACGGCGAGTTGGTCTACTCGAAGCTCAAGACCGGCGTCTTCCCCGACGAGGACGCGATGGTGCAGGCGGTCGGTGAACGGCTGAAGTGATCACGCCCCCGGGTCGCCGGTCGCCGAGATCACCCACACCAGGTCGGTCACCGAGCGGGCGTCCATCTTCTTCATCAGCCGGGCGCGGCGGTCCTCGACCGCCCGGACGCTCAGCCCCAATTCCGCGGCGATGTCCTTGTTCGTCGCCCCCCGGGCGATCCGCTCCAGCACCTCGCGCTCCTTCGGCGTCAGCGCCGCCAGCCGGCCCGCAGCCGCGTCCTGCCGCGACGCCGTCGCCCGGTTCGCCGCGTCGCGGGCCAGCGCCGCCCGCAAGTGGCCGATCACTTCGTCGAGCCGGAACGGCTTCTCCAGCAGCGTCAGCGCCCCGAGCGTCATCGCCTCGACCGCGATCCGCACGTCGGCGTGGCCGCTCACCATCACGACCGGGATGCGGACGCCGTCGTCGGCCAGCTTCCGCAGCAACTCGAGGCCGGTCATCCCCGGCATCTTCACGTCGAGCACGAGGCAGCCGGGGGCGGCGGGGTCGTAGGCCGCGAGGAAGTCGGCCGCGGACGCGAACGCCCGCACCGGCAGCCCGAGCAGCGCCCCGGCGCTGGCCAGCGCCTTGCTCACCCCGGCGTCGTCGTCCACCACGAAGATCGTCGGCCCGGTCGTCACCTCGGCCCATCCCCCCGGTCGGCCGGCACGTGGAACGAGAACACCGCCCCCCCCGCCGGATCGTTCGCCGCCCACAGCTTCCCCCCGTGCGCCTCGACCACCGACCGGCTGACCGCCAGCCCGACGCCCATGCCCGACGGCTTCGTCGTGTAGAACCGCTCGAACACCCGCTCCGGCTCGTCCGCCCCGAGGCCGGGGCCGGTGTCGCGGACGGTCACGATCACAACGTCCGCCGCGGCTGCCGTCTCGACCCGCACGTCGCGCGGCCCGTCGGTCCCCGCGACTGCCTGGACGGCGTTCAGGAGGAGGTTGAAGACGACCTGCTCCAGTTGAACGCGGTCGCCCCACACGGCCGGGAGCGGTTCCTTCAGTTCCCATGATACCGAGGCGCCGGCGCGGCGGGCCTCCCACTCGATCACCCGGGCGGCGGCGAGGACTACCTCGTTCAGGGCCACCACGGCCGCGACCGACCGCCCGGGGGCGGTCATGCGGCGGAGCGACTTCACGATCTCGCCGGCGCGCTGCGACTGCGCCGCGATCTCCTCCAGGCACTCCACCAGGGTCGGCCCGCGGTCCGGCTGTGTGGCCAACCGTGCGGCGACTTCGGCCTGTAGCCCGATCGCGGCGAGCGGCTGGTTCAACTCGTGCGCCAGGCCGGTCGCCAGTTGCCCCGCCGCGTGGAGGCGGTCGAGGTGGGCGAGCGCCGCCAGGTGCTCGCGCGTCTCCTCCTCGGCGCGGCGGCGGGCGTCCTCGGCGCGGCGGCGGAGGACACCGAGGAACAGCGTCATCCCGATCGAGAACAGTGCCAGTCCGCGGTTGGCGAGCACCTTCCAGTACTCGGTAGTGCCCCGCTCCGGGACCAGTTCCAACTTCGCCACCGTGAGGACGCCGCACAGCCCGGCGACGGCGGGGGCGAACCACCCGGCCGGGGCGCGCAACGCCAGGAGCACCGCGAACGTGTACGGGACCGCGGCCGCGACGCCGAGCGGCAGGTTCAGGTCGACGACGAACACGGCCAGGACGAGGCCGAGCGCGGGCGCGGCAGCCCGGGTCGCGGGGCGCGGCGCAGGGGGCACGGGGCGGGCTCGCGCGGGCGGGGGTGCGGTGGGGTTCATCTACGGAAGGTGGGGCCGGTTTCCAACCGGCCTGGGTGGCACGGCCGGTTGGAAACCGGCCCCACGTTCACCCCCGGCCGTCGAACGGCGACCGCTCCCCGGGGAACACGAACGTGAGCCGTACCGCCGGCCGCGTCGCGGTGGCCGGGCGCGTGGCGGTGCGCGTCGGCGCCGGCGGCGGGTCCACGTCGAGCGACAGCAGGTCGGCGCCGGTCGGGGCGGTCGGTAGCGACTCGTAGATCGGCAGCGACGGCGCAGGCGTCGTGCCGGGAACCTGCGGGCCGTCGAGGGCGTCGAGGTCGAACACCGCCGGCGGCCCGTCGTCGAGGTCGAGCGGTTCGGGGTTCACCACCTCGGCGTCGACCAGCTCCCCCGGCACCAGCCCGGCGTCGAGAATCTCCCCGTCGAGCACGTCGGCGTCCAGAACCTCGGCGTCCAGAACCTCGGCGTCCAGAACCTCGGCGTCCAGAACCTCGGCGTCGGCCGGGGCCATGCCCGACAGGAACGGGTCGCGGCGGTCGTCGCGGCGGTGCGGCGGGGGCATGTCAGCTCACCTTGCGGAGGAACGTGACCCGGCCGGTGGACACCCACTCGACCACGAAGATGTTGCCGTCCTTGTCGAACGCCGCGTCGTGCGGGTGGACGAACTTCCCCGGCAGCCATTCCCGCGGCTGCTGCCGAATCTTGAAGCCGTCCAGCACCCGCTTCCGCCACTCCTCGTCGTCGCCGAGGTGGACGAGCGGCGTGAGCCCCGCCCCGAAGATGCTGACGCGGGCGTGCAGGTCCGGCACCAACAGCACGTTGCCGCGCGTCTTGGCGTGAGCCGGGAACAGCACGACCTTGCCCGACTCGGTGGCGTCCACGACATCGCCGGCGAGGGTGAACGTCTGGAGGCGGGCGTTGGCCCGGTCGCAGACGACGATGCGCGGGTTGGCGGCGTCGCGGGCGTCGAGCCAGTTGCCGTGCGGGGTGCGGCACTTCCCCTTCTCGGTTCCGGTGCCGCTGAACACCTTGACCAGCCGGGCGTCCTTGTCGAAGTTGAGGAGGTAGTTGGAGCCGTACCCGTCGCCGACGGTAAACCCGCCGTCCGGGAGGAAGTTGATGTTGGTCGGGTTGTACGGCGGGCTCACCATCCCGTTCGGCTCCTTGCCACCGGGCCGCGGGGCGTACTCGGGGCACTCGGGCCGCCCCTTCTGCCACACCACCCGGCCGCGCAGGTCGGTCTTCACCAGCTTCATCGTCGGCGTCCAGGTGTTCGCCAGGTAGCAAAACTCCTCGGTGCCCTCGCGGCGGATGTCGATGCCGTGGCCGCCGCCGTGCCATTCCTTGCCGAACGAGCGGACGAACCGGCCGCGCGGGTCGAACACGACGACGGTGTCCATCCCCTTCCCGACGCCCTGGTGCGTGATGTAGACGTTCCCCTCGGCGTCGAGCGCGACGTTGTGTGTCGTCTGCCAGGAGTAATCTGGGGGGAGCGTACCCCAGTTGTGGTGGCACTCGTAGCGGTGCTCGCCCGTGCCGATGACCGGCGTGGCGTTCTGCCCGCGGGCGGTTGTGCCGAGAAGGATCGGCCCGGCGGACGCGGCTGAAGTCTTCAGGAACGTGCGGCGGTTCATGGCGGAGAGGGGTTCGGGGTGGGGGTATGAATGGAGTGTAGCCGGGCGTCCGACGACGTGCAACGGGCGGAAAGCCCGGGGACGGCCGTCCCCGGGCTTTGGGGCGCCTACATTCACCCACGTCTCCCCCGGAGGTTTCCGATGCCCCGCTGGCTCCTCGCCGCCGCGCTGGTCGCGGTCCTCGCCCCTCCCGCCGCCGCTGCTGACCCGCCGAGGAACGTCATCCTCCTCGTCGCCGACGACCTCGGCCGCCAGCTCGGCTGCTACGGCGATACCACCACCCGCACCCCGAACCTGGACCGTCTCGCCACCCAAGGCACGCGGTTCACACACGGCTTCGCCAGCGTTGCGTCGTGCAGCGCCAGCCGGGCCACGCTCCTGACCGGGATGCCGACGCACCAGTGCGGCCAGGTCGGGCACGCCCACGCCGAGCACAACATCCACAGCTTCCGCCAGGTCCGCAGCCTGCCGCTGCTGCTGAACGCCGCCGGCTACCGCACCGGCGTCGTCGGCAAGCTCCACGTTCAACCCCAGGCGGTCTACCCGTTCCACGTCGAGGCGCCGGGGCGGAACGTCGTGCAGATCGCCGAGCAGGTGCGGTTGTTCCTCGCCGGCCGCGAGGGGAAGCCGTTCTTCCTCCACGTCGGCTTCGCCGAGCCGCACCGCGCCGCGCAGGGCTTCGGCAACGACGCCAAGCAGGCGCACGGCATCCCCGCCGTGACGTTCGACCCGAAGACGGTCGCGCTGCCGTCGTTCCTGCCGGACAACGCCGAAACCCGCGGCGAGTGGGCGGGTTACTTGCAGGCCGTCGCCCGGCTCGACCACGGCGTCGGGCTGGTGCTCCGCGAGTTGGAAGCGGCCGGCGTCCTGAACGACACGCTCGTCATCTTCCTGAGCGACAACGGCCCGCCGTTCCAGGGGGCGAAGACGACCCTGTATGACCCGGGCGTTCACCTGCCGCTGATCGTCCGCCGCCCGGCGACGAAGCACGCCGCCACCACGTCCGCGATGGCGAGCTGGACCGACATCGCCCCGACGGTCCTCGACTGGGCCGGTGTCCCCGCGCCGAAGGGTCTGCCGGGCCGGTCGGTGTTGCCCGTGCTGACGCAGGAAAACTCCGAGCGCTGGAACCTGGTGTTCGGCTCGCACCAGTTCCACGAGATCACTATGTACTACCCGATGCGGATGGTCCGCTCGCGCACGCACAAGTACATCCTGAACCTGGCGCACGGCCTGGAAGTGCCGCACGCCAGCGACCTGTGGGCGTCGCCGACGTGGCAGGGCGTGCTGACCCGCGGCGACCGGATGTTCGGGCGGCGGACGGTGACCGCGTATCTGAATCGGCCGCGCGAGGAACTGTACGACCTGACGGCCGACCCGGACGAGTTGCGGAACCTCGTCGGCGCCGCGGCCGCGGCCGGCGTGCTGGGGCAGATGCGGACGAACTGCCGGGCGTGGCAGGAGGCGACGAGCGACCCGTGGGTCGTGAAGTACCGGCACGAATGAGCGCACGAGAAAGCCCGGGGACGGCCGTCCCCGGGCTACGCCCGGTGCGACTCGTCAGTTGGTCGTCTTCTTCCCGCCCTTGAAGGTGATCTCGGTGATGGCGCCGTCGGCGGTGATGATCTCGAACTTGGCCTTCCCGGCGGCCTTGTCGTTGCCGAGGATCTTCGTGGCGCGCTCGGCGTCGCCCTCCTTCTTGTTCCCGTCCTTGTCCACCGTCACGTACTTGGTCTTGTCGGTCAGCTTGTACGTCGCCTCCTTGCCGTCCTTGTCCTTGACCGTGACCTCCTTCTTGGTGCCGTCGTACTTCACCAGCGTCACGGGGTCGGCGACCACCACGCCGGCGGCGAACAGGGCCATCACCGCGGCCATCAGCATCTTCCGCATCGTGCTTCTCCAGGGGAGGGGAGCGCGGCCGGCGGCCGCGGCTCCAGGTATCAGACGGACGAACCCGGGCGTCGAATCGACCGGGGTCGGCGACGCACCGACATGGTATGATTCCCTAACCCCGTGTCCCCCGGCCGGTTCCGCGGGCGAGGAGTTTTCATCGTGCTCACATCGTTCCGCCTCACGGCCGCGGGCCTCGCGTTCGGCCTCGCCCTCCTCGTCACCGCGTCGCCGGCCCAGCCGCCGGAGGTCGAGGACGTCAAGCCGAAGCTGAAGAAGATCGTGGTGGACGACCCCGACCCGCCCCCGCCGCGGGGGACGCCCGCCGGCCCGGCCGGCGACCCGTCCGTGAAGCTCGACGAACTCGTCGCCGCGGCAAAGGCGGCGCAGAACCCCGCGATCAAGGCGGCGCTCGAGAAGTACGTCGTGCCGTTCGACCGACTCCAGGTCGGGGGCGGGCCGGTGCGGGTGAAGCCGATCCCGGTCCACCGCGGCGGCGGGCTGCCGGCGCAGTTCGGGGTCCAGGAGTTGAGCCCGGCGGGCGTCCCGGGCGAAAACAAGAACGTGGCGAAGGCCGAGGTGAAGCGGCTCGACCACTTCGAGGAGTTGGTCTTGACCGAGGCCGACCTGTGGCTCAAGCGCGCCGGCGGTCCGGACAACGGGCTGCCGCCCGAGTACGTGGCCGCGGCCGAGAAGCTCCTCGCCGCGGCGCTCCGCTACCACGACTACGCCAAGGCCAACAACCTCCGCACGGGTAAGGCGTGGGACGAGGTCCGCCGGCCGCTGTTCGAGAAGCTGAAGGAGGCCCGCGTCCGCGACCTGCGGCAGGCGACCGCGGCGGGGGAGTGGGCGCGCGTCCGCGACGCCGCCGGCCGGATGCTCGCCGCGTACCCGAACGACCCGGTCATGGCGAAGGAGGCCGCCGAGGCCAGCGTCGCGCAGGCCGAACGCCTCCTGAAGACGAAGCAGTTCGCCGACCAGGTGGCCGCCCGCGAGCTACTCGACGACATCGAGAGACAGCTGCCCGGCGTCGGGGGCGAACCGGCGAAGCGCGCCCGGAAGGAGCTGACGGACGAGGCCCAGCGGTTCCTGGTGCTCGCCCGTGCGGACAAGGCCAACGGCAACCCCGTCCGCGCCCGCGACTTCGCCCGCCAGGCCGAAGCCCTCGACCGGCACCTCCCCGGCCTAAGCGACCTGGCCCGGGAGCTCGGCACCGGCTCGACCACCCTCACAGTCGGAGCGCGCGTCTTTCCCGAGCGGTTGAGCCCCGTCACCGCCCGGTTCGACAGCGAGCGGCACGTCGTGGAACTCCTCTTCGAGTCGCTGTTGGACGAGATCCAGGAACCGAACCCGCCCGGCGGCACCCGTTACCGGCCGGGGTTGGCGCTGGGGATGCCGGTGGTCGTGCCCGGCGGGCGCGAGCTGGGCGTGCGGTCGTACCCGCCGCGCGGCGAGCAGGACCCCGGGTTCGACTCCAGCGACGTGGCGGAGACGGTGAAGCTCTACCGCACCCGGCCGGAGCTGTGGGCCGGGTACGCCCTGCCCTGGCTCAGCGACCTGCCGACGCCGACCGGCCCCGCCGGCGTCCGCATCACCTTCCAGCACGGCCACCCCGACCCGCGGGCGCTGCTGACGTTCAAGCTCCTCCCCGCGACGTGGCTGGCACGGAACTCCCGCCGCGTGGACGACGCGGACTTCTCCGCCCGCCCGACCGGCACCGGGCCGTTCCGCGTCAGCGGCGCGACGGTCGACCCGAAGACCGGCGGCAAGACGCTGACGCTGGTGGACAACCCGAACTTCGCCCGCACCCCCGGCCGGGCCGGCCTGCCGCACCTGCGCGAGGTGCGCTTCGTCGAGGTGGGGAAGATCGCCGACCCGTTCGCCGAGTTCCGCGGCGGCCGCCTGAACGTGCTGCCGGACCTGACGCCCGCGGAGCTGAACAAGGCGCTGAGCCAGAACTCGGCCGAGCTCGGCGGTCACGGGCAGGTGTACACCGCCTCCGCGAACCGCCGCGTGTACGTGCTGGCGCTGAACCACCGCCGTCTGCCGTTCCAGAGCCGCGACCTCCGCCGCGGCATCGGGCTGGCCGTCGACCGCGACGGCATCCTGCAGGAGGTGTACGGCAGCGTGCCGGCCCCATACCGGCGGACGACGGGGCCGATGTCCGGCCCGTACCCCACGGGGTCGTGGGCCGCGGCGAAGGGGACCGGCGGGCTGCCGACGCCGCTGATGGACCGGACGCAGGCGATCGTTCACTTCGCCCGCTACCTGGCGGCGCCGGCGGCCCCGCGGTCGCTGAAGCTGGCGTTCCCGACCGGCGACCCGGTGGCGCTGGGGGCGTGCGAGCGGATCAAGGCCCAGGTGGAGAGCCTGTTCAAGGACGCGGCGGCGGGGAGCCGGGTGACGCTGGAGCTGGAGCCGCGCGAGCCGCGCGACTTCCTCCGCCACGTCGAGTCGGAGCAGAGGTTCGACATCGCGTACATGCCGTTCGACTACCCCGACGACTGGCACCCGTTCGGGCTGTCGGCGTTCCTCGACCCGGACGCGGCCGGCCGCGACGGGCGGAACGTGACCGGGTTCCTGTCCGTGGGCACGAACCCGGACGAGAAGGACCGCGAGCTCGGCGGCGAGTTGGCGGCGTTCCGCGAGCACCGCGACTTCGCCGGCGACCTGGCCCCGCGGGCGCAGCGAGTTCACACGCAGTTCAACGAGCGGATGCCGTTCGTGCCGCTGTGGCAGCTCGACCGGCACACGCTCGTCTCCGGCAAGCTGCGGGTGGTGCTCGACGACACCACCGACGCGGCGACCGCGGACCGGCTGAACCCCGCGGTGCTGTTCCAGAACGCGGCGCGGTGGAAGCTGGAGTGACGGCGTGAGGCCCACCCGTTGCAACGGGCGGGCTTTCGGGAGATGCTCTACTTCAACAGTTGCTCCGCCAGCTCCCGCGCCTTGGCGAGCGCCACCGGGAGCTTCGCCGCGTCCTTTCCGCCGGCCTGCGCGAGGTCCGGCTTGCCGCCGCCGCTGCCGCCGGCGACCGCCGCCACCTGCTTCACCACGTCGCCGGCCTTCACGCCCTTCTTCACCAGGTCCGCCGTCATCGCCGCGAGGAACGGCACCTTCCCGCCCTCCTCCGTCCACCCGAACACCACGAACGACGCCCCCACCCTCTGCCGCACGCGGTCCACCTGCACCCGGGCCGCGTCGGTCGTCGTGCCCTCCGGCAGTTGACCGATCACGACCGTCGCACCGCCGAGTGTCGGGGCGGCGTCCAGCAGCTTGTCGATGACACTACCGAGGTCCGCGGCGGCGCCTTTCTTCAGCTGATCCTGGAGCTTCTTCACCTGCTCCTGGAGCGCATCGACGCGGGCCGCCAGCTCGTCCGGCTTGCACTGGAAGCGGCCCGCCAGCTCCTCCAGTACCGCCCCGCGAGCCTGGGCGTCGGCGTAGGCGGCGCGGCCGGTCACGGCGGTGACGCGGCGGACGCCCTTCGCCACGCCCTCCTGCGACACCAGCCGGAACAGCCCGATCGTGCCCGTCCGCGGGACGTGCGTGCCGCCGCAGAACTCGACCGACATGTCGGCCGTGAGGTGCGCCGGGTTGTCGGTGCCAACCATCACCACGCGCACCGGGTCGGGGTACTTCTCGCCGAAGACGGCGCGCACGCCCGGCAGCGTCTTCGCCTCCGCGAGCGGCATCACCGCCGCCTGCACGACGTGGTCGCGGATGACCAGCCGGTTCACGCGGTCCTCGACCTCGCGGAGCTCCGCGGCGGTCAGCGGCTTGTCGTGGGTGAAGTCAAACCGCGTCCGGTTCTCGTCCACGAGGCTGCCTCGCTGTTCCACGTCGCCGCCGAGCACCTGCCGCAGGGCTAGATTCATCAGGTGCGTGGCGGTGTGGTTCCGCATCACGTCCACGCGGCGGCCGACGGACTGGTTCAGCAGCACGCGGTCGCCGACGGCGAGGGAGCCGGCGTCGAGCGTGCCGACGTGGAGCACCGTCTCGCCGAGCCGCTGCGTGTCCTCGACCTCGAACGACGCCCCGGCCGCGGACGTGATGAGGCCGTGGTCGCCGACCTGCCCGCCCTGCTCGCAGTAGAAATTGGTCCGGTCGAGCAGCAGCGCGACGCCGTCGCCGGCGGCCAGCGTCCCGGCGCGGACGACGGCGTTGTCCTTGACCCAGCCGAGGACCGTCGCTTCGACCTGGACGTAGCTGTACTTCGCGGCGTCGTCGGTCGGCGGCAGGTCGCCCTGGATGGCCGCGGTTACGAACTTTTTCGCGTGTCCCCGCGTGGCGACCCGGGCGTCCTGCATCACCTTCTCGTACCCGGCCACGTCCACGCCCAGCCCCTGCTCCTGGGCCATCTGCTGGGTGATGTCGATGAGGACGCCGTACGTGTCGTGCAGCTTGAACGCCTCGACCCCGCTCACGACCGTCCGCCCCTCGCCGCGCATCGCCCCGACGAGTGTGGTGAACAGCTTGATGCCGCGCGTGAGCGTCCGCAGGAACGCCTCTTCCTCGTCGTAGATCGCGCTGCGGACCTTCGCCGGGTTGACCTTCAGTTCGGGGAACGGGGCGCCGAACAGCTCGACCACCGTGGGCACGAGCGCGTGCAGGAACGGCTCCTTCGTACCGAGCACCTGCGCCCCGTAGCGCTCGGCCCGGCGCAGGATGCGCTTCAGCACGTAGTTGCGGCCGTCGTTGCCGATCGCGGCGCCGTCGGTCAGCGCGAACGTGAGCGTGCGAATGTGGTCGGCAATGACGCGGTACGCGGTGTCCTTCAGGTCGTCGAGGACGCCGGTGTAGGGGGCCGCGCCGGTCACCTTCTCGATCGCCGCGAAGATCGGCTGGAACACGTCCGTGTCGTAGTTGCTGGCCTTCCCCTGGATCACCTTCGTGATCCGCTCGAAGCCCATTCCGGTATCGACGTGCTGCGCCGGCAGCGGCGTGAGGCTCTGGTCCTCGTTGCGGTTGAACTGGATGAACACGAGGTTCCAGATCTCGATGACCTGATCCGAACTCGCGTTCACGAGCGGGCCGCCGCTCTTGTCGGGCGTGGCGTCGTAATGCACCTCGGTACACGGGCCGCACGGCCCGGTCGCGCCCATCTCCCAGAAGTTGTCCTTCTTGTTGCCGAGGTGGATGCGCTCGGGCGACACGCCGACGGCCGTCCAGAACCCGGCCGCCTCGTCGTCGCGCGGGATGCCGTTGGCCGGGTCGCCCTCGAACACGGTGACGTGGAGACGGGTCGGGTCGATCTTCCACACGTCGGTGAGGAGCTCCCACGCCCAGGCGATCGCTTCCTTCTTGAAGTAGTCGCCGAAGCTCCAATTCCCGAGCATCTCGAAGAAGGTGTGGTGGTACGTGTCCTTGCCGACGTCGTCGAGGTCGTTGTGCTTGCCGCCGGCGCGGATGCACTTCTGGGTGTTGGCGACGCGCGTGACCGGCGGCTTCTCGGTGCCGAGGAAGTACGGCTTGAACTGGTTCATGCCGGCGTTGGCGAACAGCAGCGTCGGGTCGGCCAGAGGTACCACCGGGCTGGACGGCACGTTCGCGTGCCCGTGCTTCTTGCAGAAGAACTCGACGAACTGCCGGCGGATGTCGGACGACGCGCGCATCGGCCCCTCGGGGGTGGGTTTGCGAGTGGGTCAGGACACGGATTCGGGGGAAAAGTTCAAGGGCCGGTCGTGTGTGCTAGACCCAAGACCATTCGGCCGGTATGATCGTGGCCAGACGTTCCACCCACCCCGGACCCGCCCATGTACCTATTCGCACAGTTTCAGCAGAAGAACGACCTGAACATCGACCCGGCTATCCTGCCCGTTGTCATCGGTGTCACGTGCGTTTTCCTGCTCATCGCGCTGGTGGTCGGCGTCTGCTTCCTCCTCTCGATGTCGAAGGCACTGTCGCGGTGTAAGCCGCGGAACCGGACGATGGAGCCGAGCATGGTCTGGCTCAACCTCGTGCCGTGTCTGAACATCGTCTGGCAATTTCTGACCGTGATCCGCGTGTCGGAATCGCTCAAGAACGAATTCCAGGACCGGGGGTGGGACGATCGTGGCGACTTCGGCAAGGGGATGGGCATCACCGGATTGTGCCTCAACATAGCGGGCGCCCTTCCAATCCCGATTCTCCAACTCGTCCTCGGACTCGCCTCGCTGGTGTGTCTCATCATGTACTGGGTGAAGGTCGCCGGGTACAGCAATGAGCTGGCCGGGGGTGGGAGTGGCCGAGAGTACGACGACTACGACGACCGGCCCAGGAAGCGCCGGACGCGGGACGACGACTACGACGACGACGACCGCTGACGGCGGCACCGGCCACCGACCTCAAATTGTTAGGATTACGCGTTTGACCGCGTGGTGGTGCGGCGATAATCTCCACCCTCGACCGCCGATTTCCGCCCCGACCGAGGTGACCCGATGGCCCGCAGCCGCGACGACGACTACGACGACGACACCGACGACCGCCCGGCCCGGCGGCGGCGGGACGACGACGACGACTACGACGACCGCCCCTCACGTGGCGGCGCGAAGGGGCCGCTGGACAACATGTACGCGAACACGAGCATGGTGGTCCTCATCCTGTTCGCCGTGTGCTGCAACGGGATCGCGACCATCCTCTCGCTGATCGCGTTCCTCACGGCCAAGGATCCGAAGGCGAAGTCGAACGCCCTGGTCGTGCTGATCGTCGCCGGCATCCTCACGGCTGTCGGCATCGTCGTGAATGTGATGTACGGGTTGGGCGGTTTCCAGGGAGCCCGCTGACCCGTGGCCGGGCCGCGTAGCGACCGGCGGGCGGTCCGGCTGGCCGTCCGCGGGGGGTTAATCGCCCTCGCGGCGGCCGGCGTCGGGTTCGTTTACGTCCTCGCCACGGTCCCGCCCGGCGAGGACACGTACTACCCGCGCTGCCAACTTCACTCGATCACCGGCCTCCACTGCCCGGGGTGCGGCACCACGCGCGCGCTCCACACGCTCCTCAACGGCCGCGTCGCCGACGCACTCGCCTACAACGCCATCTTCCCGCTCGTGCTCCCCGTGATGGGGTGGGCGTTCGTTCGCTCTGTTCGGGTGTCGCGCGGCACTGCTCCCGCCGCCGATAGCTGGGTCACCAGGTGGGGATTCCGATCGCTCACGGTCGTGGTCATCGCCTACGGCATCCTTCGGAACGTCCCCACATACCCCTTTACCCTCCTCGTTCCTCCGGGACCGTAAGGGGGCGGACGGCTGCGTACACCTCGCGCAGCGGTAGCCCGTGCTCACGCGCCACACGGGCGCAGTCCTCGTACTCGGGCGTCACGATCTCGAACCCGTCGCGCCGGCCGCGCTTGGTCCGAACCGGCCCCCACGGCGTGTCCACCGTCACCGCCTCGCGGGTCAGCTTCGACCGCTGCGCCGTCGTGCGGCGGACGCCGAACGTCCCCGTCTCGCGGAACAAGATCGCCTCCAGCCCGCCCACCCGGTCCGGCTCCGCGATGACGCTCAGCAGCACGCCTGGGCGGTTCTTCTTCATTTGGATCGGCACCGCGAACACGTCCAGCGCCCCGGCCGCGAGCAGCCGCTCGAAGCAGTAACCCACCACCTCCGCGGGGCAGTCGTCGAGATTCGTTTCCAGCACGACCACGGTGTCGGTCTCCTCCAAGCCCGGGGACGGCCGTCCCCGGGCTTCGCCGGTTCCGACCCACAGGCGCAGAATGTTCGGCTGTTCAAGAAAGTCCTTCGTGCCGGCCCCGTGGCCGATCCGCTCGATCGTCATGTCGGGAGCGGCGGTGAACTCGGTCACCACGGTCGTCAGGATCGCCGCGCCCGTCGGCGTGGTCAGCTCGCCCTTCACCGTGCTGGGGGCGAGGGGGACGCCCTTCAGCAGCTCGGCCGTACCGGGCGTGGGTACGGGCATGACGCCGTGGGCGCACTTCACGGTGCCGGTGCCGGTCGGCACGGGGGAACTGGTGAAGCGCTCGACGCCGAGCAGGTCGAGGCCGACGGCGGCGCCGACGATGTCGGCGATACTGTCGAGCGCCCCGACCTCGTGGAAGTGGACGCGCTCCAGCGGCATCCCGTGGGCCACCGACTCCGCCACCGCCACCTTGCGGAAGATGGCAGACGCGAGTTCGCGCTGCCGCGGCGTCAGCGCCCCGCGGGCGAGGATGGCTTCCACGTCCGGGAGGAAGCGGTAGTCCTCCTGATCCGCGGCGTGGACCGTCGCCTTGGTCGCCACGAAGCCGCAGCGCTTCACCTTCTCGGCTTCGAGGGTGATCGGCAGTCCGAGCGAGTCGAGGGCGGCGCGGATCGGGGCGGGGTCCACGCCGGCGTCGAGGAGGGCGCCGAGGACCATGTCGCCGCTGACGCCGCTGAAGCAGTCGAAGTGTGCGACGCGCAAGGCAGACCCTCTCGGCACGAGACCCGGGGCGTTGCCCCGGGCTATGTTATCCCACCCCTTCGGGGTGAAGCGGGTTGGCTGGCTTTCAGGCCAACGGCCTGGGATAGGATAGCCCGGGGCAACGCCCCGGGTGGCGTGTGGTCGTCCGCGGGCTACCCGTCCGATTGCTCGCGCCTAAGATACCCGCCATCCTCGTCCTCCTCTCCCGGAGTAGCAGCCTCGATGTCCATCCCCCTCTCGGTCACCCGGCTCCTCGGCCTCGGCCTCACCCCCGGGAAGCTCCGCGGCCTCCAACGGATCAGCAACCCGAACGGCACGCTGACGATGGTCGCCACCGACCAGAACAGCTCGATGATCTCGATGATGAAGAAGGCCACCGGCAACGAGCCGACCTACGCCGAGATCGCCGACGCCAAGGTCATGCTCTCCCGGGCGCTCGCCCCGCACTGCTCCGGCCTGCTCGTGGACGGCTACTACGGGTACTGGAGCACCGTGGCCGCGAACGCCGTTCCCGCCGGCACCGGCATCCTCGTCCGCGTCGAGAAGTCGGGTGCGGACAAGAACAAGGCCGGCGCCCCGATGGGCGAGGTCGAGGCCGGGTGGGGCGTCGCCAAGATCAAGCGGTGCGGGGCCGACGCGGTGAAGCTGCTGGCGCAGTTCGAGCCGAACGAGCCGGACAGCGCCGAGCACAACTTCGAGTTCACCCGCCGCATGTACGACGAGTGCATCCAGCACGACATCCTGTTCCTCCTGGAGCCGATCCACTTCGCGTACAACGGCGAGAAGGACGACAGCCCGAGCAAGGTCGGCCGCAAGGCGCAGACGGTCATCGACTCGGCGAAGTTCCTGAGCCGCTACTGCGACGTGTACAAGGCCGAGTTCCCGGGCACGTTCGGCCATGAGACGGACGCGCAGCTCATGGACAACCTGAAGCGGCTGAACGATGCCTGCGTGAAGCCGTGGGTGCTGCTGAGCGCGGGTGTGGACTACGACAAGTACAAGAAGCAGGTGGACATGGCGATGAAGGCCGGGGCGAGCGGCATCCTCGGCGGGCGGGCGTTCTGGAAGGAGTTCTTCACGTTCACCACCCCGGCCGAGCGGCAGAAGTTCGCCGAGACGGAGTGCGTCCGCCGGGTGACCGAGACGGACGCGATCGTGAAGGGCGGCACCCCGTGGTTCGCCAAGTACGGCCTCTCGACGGACGACCTGAGCGGCATCCGCGCCTCCGAGGGGTGGCACGCCCGCTACGGTGGCGGAACCGCGGCGGCCGGCGGCGCGGGGAAGGTAGACCCGAACGCGGTGTACTGAGCCGCGAGCAAAGGCCGAATGGCCGCGAAAAGGCACAAAAAGCACAAAAATAGATCAGAATGCGGGACCGAGCCGGGCTTTCTATTTTTGTGCCTTTTCGCGGCCATTCCCTCTTACGTCTACAATGGTGCGTCACGCCCGCCGCACCAGGAGCCGCGATGGACCCGCAGCCGACGTACACCCCGGGCGGCATCGTCCACACCTACCAGAAGTACGACCCGGTCCACTTCCCCAGCCCGACCGCCCCGCCGCCGGACCTCGTCTCGCCGATGTTCGAGCACCTGCTCGAGTACGGCGATGCCGACGAGTTCACCGACGAGCAGCTCGCCAACGCCATCCGCCTCAACCCATCGCAGCTCGCCGGGCTGGGGCCGAGTCTAAACGCGCTCAAGGAAATGCTCCTGGAGCGCAAGCGGAAGATCCTCGCCACCTACGAGACGGCGCACGCCCAGAAGCTCGCCACGGGGGCGTTTCGCGACGCGGCCCAGGGGCTGAAGCCGCCGGCGAAGCTCGCCGAGAAGTTCCATAAGGCCGTCCGCAACGAACAGCTCTACGACCTCGAACAACTCTTCTTTCGCGTCGGCAACGACCGCGACCCGTTCGCCATGGGCCTCGTCCTGGCGTCGGCACGGCTCGGCGAGAAGTACCAGGTAGACGAGCTGGCCGGGAAGTACGAGTTCACCGGCCGCACGAAGATGGACGTGCCGAAGGCGCTGGAGGTTAAGGAGGAGCTGGAGACGATCGACAAGCTGCTGAAGCAGCTCGAAGACGCGAAGAAGACGGCCCAGCTCGCCATCATCGACATGGACGAGCTCGAACAGTTCGCCGACCCCGGGCAGATGGACCAGCTCCGCGCCCTGCAGCAGCAGCTCGAAGACTACATCAAGGAGCAGGCCGAGCGGCAGGGACTCGAAAGCGACGGCAACGGCAAGTATCGGCTGACCCCGAAGGCGATGCGGCTGTTCCAGAGCCGGGTGTTGACGCGCATCTTCAGTCAGATGCAGGCCAGCCGCACCGGCCGGCACCCGGACGCGGTCGCCGGCGAAGGGGCGGTCGAGTCACCCAAAACGAAGGCGTACGAGTTCGGCGACTCGGTCGCGCAGATGGACATCCCCGCCAGCATGGTCAACGCACTCCTCCGCGACGGCCCCGGGACGCCGGTGCGGATGCGGCCGGACGACATCGTGATCCACCGCACGAAGGTGAACCCGAAGGCCGCGACGTGCGTGCTGCTCGACATGAGCGGGTCGATGCGCTACGACGGCCAGTACGTGAACGTGAAGCGGATGGGCCTCGCCCTCGACGGCCTCATCCGCAGCGAGTACCCCGGCGACTTCCTGCAGTTCGTGGAGATGTACTCGTTCGCCAAGCCGCGGCACGTGTCGGAAGTGGCGCATCTGATGCCGAAGCCGGTGACCATCTTCAGCCCGGTGGTTCGGATGAAGGCCGACATGAGCAACCCGGACGTCAGCGAGTTCCGCGTCCCGCACCACTTCACGAACATCCAGCACGCGCTGCAGACGGCCCGCCGCTTCCTCGGGGCGCAGGACACGCCGAACCGGCAGGTGGTGCTCATCACCGACGGCCTGCCGACGGCGCACTTCGAGGGGAGCACGCTGTTCCTCCTCTACCCGCCCGACCCGCGGACGGAAGAAGCAACGATGCGCGAGGCGCTGCTGTGCGCCCGCGAGGGGATCACGATCAACATCTTCCTGCTACAGGTGTGGAACCAGAGCCGCGAGGATTTGCAGTTCGCCTACCGGCTGGCCGAGACGACGAAGGGCCGCGTGATCTTCACCGCGGGGAAGGATTTGGACCGGTACGTCATCTGGGACTACATCCAGCGCCGCAAGCAGATCGTGTCGTAGCCGGCGAGCCGACCGCCGTCAGGCGGCGGGTGACGTTCCTATCACCCGCCGCCTGACGGCGGTCGGCTCGCCAAGCCTTCCGCCTCGGCCCGCAGTTCGTCCTGCTCGTCGAACGTGTCGCCGTCCATCACCGTGTTGTCGATGTGGATCGGCTTCCCCGCCCCGTCGTAGGCCGGTCCGAGCACGTCGAGTACGGTCGGCCGCGTCTGCGGCGTGTGCGGCGGGCGGAAGTAGCCCTCCACCACCACCGCCTCCTCGCGGTACTCCGGGTACGCCATCAGCAGGTCGTGCAGCCGCCGGAGGCGGTAGTGCGGGATCGTCGCGTACAGGTGGTGCGGCAGGTGGTAGTCCTGCCCCATCGGGAAGACGGCGAAGCGGATCGCCGGGGCGACGAGGAACGTCCGCGTGTTCGTCAGCCAGCCACGGCCGCCGTTGCCGTGTTGCACGATCTGCCGGAGGATCATGAAGAACGCGAATGACGTGAACAGCGGCACCAGCCACAGCACCACATAGTAGCCGACGTACGGCGAGCCAGTCACCTTCTGGGCGAACGTCACCCCCGCGAACACGGCGGTGATGACCCCCACCCGCAGGATCGACGTGTACCGCGCGTGGATGACCGGGTGCAGCCGGCTCTGGTGGTACTTCTCGTTCGGAAGCTTCAGGAACACCGCGCTCACCACGGTCCACATTGCGGCCGGGATGGCGATCAGGAGCCACGCTTCGTCCGTGGCGAATAAAAGGCCGGCGAGCGTGCCCACGAGCGCCAGCAGGTACACGACGCCGACGCGGACGGCCCCCTTGCTCGGCTTCTTCCCCTTGAACAGGTACGGGTTCGAGTCGGCGCCGGTGGCGTTGTAGCGCGCCCGCACCCGCATGAAGCGGATCAGCCGGAACGGCCACAGTTGCCGCAGCAGCGCCCGGACCGCGGCGGGCCGGTCCACGGGGAAGTCGAGCCAGTGGCCGCTGGTCTTCAGCTGCGACACGTCCGGGTCGCGGTCCGGGTCGTTGACGAACTGGTGATGCGCGAGGTGCTGCAACCGGTAGTGGTAGATGCTGCTGAACAGCGGGAACATCGTGAGCAGGTCGGTCGCCAGGTCGTTCAGGTAGCGGCCGCGGAACAGGATGTGGTGCGAGCCCTCGTGCGCCAGCCCGGTGAGCTGATGCTGGCCGGCCCCGACGAAGACGATTGCGAGAAGCGCGACGGGAACGTTGAGCGCCCACGGCAGCCCGAGCGCCTCGCGGCACTCGAAGAACCACACCGCCCCGCCGAGCACGGCCACGAGGTACAGGTACGTGCGGGCGAGGTAGTACCAGTTGGTCAGGTTGTCGGTCCGCCGCAGCTCCTGGAGCGCGGCCTTCAGGGCGGGGTCGCTCAGGGACTTCGGCGGCGCGTCGGCGAGGCTCATACGGGGTTCCCGGCGGCGTACAGCTTCTTGACCTTTCGCGCGATCAGCCAGTTCGTCAGCCGCGGGAAGTAGCGGTTGAACCGCAGCAGCCGCCGCGCCTCGGAGCCCAGCACGGTCTCCGTCCGGTTCGTGCGGATCGCGGCTACGATGCCCGCGGCCACTTCTTCGGGCTTCATGCCGTCGGCGAAGCGGAGATCGGCCTTGCCGTCCACGCGAATCCAGTTCTTGTCGAAGCCGCTGTCGGTCATCCCGGGCACCACGGTCAGCGTGTCCACGCCGAACCGGGCGAACTCGCCGCGCCACGCCTCGGACATGCCAACGAGCGCGAACTTGCTCGCCGAGTACTCCGGCCACGCCGGCATCCCCTTCCGCCCGCACATCGACGTGACGTTTACCACGCACGGCTGCGCGCCGTTCTCCAGGTGAGGCAGCGCCACTCGCGTGAGTTCGACGGGGCCGAAGAAGTTCGTCTCCATCACCCGCCGGGCGATGTCCTCGGTCGAGGTGGCGAAGTGGCCCCAGCTGCCGATGCCGGCATTGTTCACCAGGATGTCGAGCCCGCCGAACGCGGTCACCGCCGCGTCCACAACCCGGCGGCGGTCGTCGGCGTTGGTGATGTCGGTGGGGACGACGACGTACTCGCCGGCGGGCAGCTCGCGTACGAGGGCATCAAGGGCGTCGCGGTTGCGGGAGGCGAGCGCGACGCGGCAGCCGGCGGCGCCCAGGGCCGCGGCGGTGGCGCGGCCGATGCCGCCGGACGCCCCCGTCAGAATCACCCGCTTGCCGGTCAAGTCGCGCGTCATGGTGCGGCCCCGTCTCGGTCCACACAGTTTACCGGGTGTGCCGGTCCGCGGGGCGAACGGGAGCGGGTGGGGAACGCCACCGGGGGATGACTCGCGCGGTACGGTTTGCGTCACCGGAATAACCAGACCATCCCCCGTTCGCCGCTCGCGGCGCTGCACCGCCGCGAGCGGCGGAAGAAAGTGCCCTTCCCCCCGTTCCACTGCCCGGTTTACCATCCCGGCCCTGCGCCCCCTCACTGCCGGACGTGCCCCCATGCGGTGGCTCCTGATCGGCTACATGTTCCTGTTCATCGACCGACCATTCGAGGTCTGGCCGTGGCTCGGCGACCTCCACGTCGAGCGCGTGTACATGCTGTTCACCATGACCGTGTGGGCCGCCTACCCGGGCAAGCGCTGGCTCCCCAACGCCCAACACGCCGCCTACGCGCTGTTCGCCGGCGCCGTCGTCACCGCCTGGGCGCTCAGCCCGTGGGCCGACAAGGGGCTCCCCACCGTCGAGGACTGGTTCAAGATCGTGGTCTTCTACGTGCTCCTCGTGACCACCGTGCACGACGAAAAGGCGCTGAAGCACGTTGCCGTCGGCTTCCTGGCGGTGATGGGGCTGTACCTGTTGCATTCGTTCCGCGAGTACCTCGGCGGCCGGCACACCTACCGCATGGGCATCGCCCGCATGGTCGGCGTCGACACCACCCTCGGCGACCCCAACAGCTTCGGCGCCAGCATCATCTACGCGCTGCCGGTCGTGGCCGCGCTGTGGCAGTCGAACCTCGGGGGGCGGCTCGGCAAGCTCACCATCGCCGGCTACGTCGGCCTGTCGAGCCTGTGCATCCTCCTCACCGGCTCGCGCGGCTCACTCGTGGGGCTGTGCGTGTGGTTCGCCATTCTGGTGTGGGGCACCCGCTACCGGGTGCGGGCGGCGCTGGCGCTGGTTGTCGCCGCCCCCCTGGCGTTCGTGGCGCTGCCGGATTCGTTGCAGAACCGATTCGAGACGATCATCAACCCGGACGTCGGCCCGGCCAACGCCCGCGAGTCGGGCGAGGGGCGCATCGTCGGCTTCTTCACCGGCATGGAACTGTGGGCGAAGAACCCGTTGACCGGCGTCGGCCCCGGCGCGTGGCGGCCGGCGACGGGGAGCAAGCTCGAGTCGCACAACCTGTACGGCCAGCTCGTCGGCGAGACCGGCACCGCGGGACTCGTCGGCTTCGCGGCGGTCGTGGGGTGCTTTTGGTTGAACCTCCGGGCGGTGAAGCGGATGCGGGCGTCGCTGCCGCCGGAGCAGCACAACGACCTGATCTTCACCCTGCCGCGGGCGGTCGGCGTGGCGCTCTTCTTGCTGCTGCTGATGGGGGCGGTCGGGCACAACCTGTTCCGCTTCACGTGGCTGTGGTTCGGCGGGTTCCTCATCATCGCCCGCTACTGCGCCGCCCGCCGCGTTGCGGCCTACGCGGCGGAGTGCGAGTGGGCGGATGAGGAAGCCGAACAGGTGGCCGAGGGGTGGGTGGCGCACCCGGCGCACGCGCGTTCATGACGCAAGCTTGATCTCGGTAACGTGGTTCGGGCTGAAAGCCCACCCGTTGCAACGGGTGGGCTTTGCGACACCTTGAACTAGAAGATGGATTCCCGAACGCTCCTAAGCAGTTAGCCCGACGCGGTGCTTGCCTCCGACACTCCATTCGGCAACAATGCGGTGGTTCGCCGTACCGCGAGGGGACCGCCGTGACCGTCCGCCGCAGGCTTCTTACCTCGTCCCTCGGATTCGCCGCCGCCCTCGCACTCATCACCTCCGCTCAGGCGCAGCCGCCGCGCGACACCCGCGACCCTTCCACCGACGACATCAAGCTCCGACTCGAGCAGTACCTCAACCGCACCCGCGGCGGCGGCCAACCCTCGGCAGGAATGCCGCCCGAGTTCCTGCGCAAGATGGCCGAGAAGTTCGGCCCGAAAGCCGGCCCCGGCAAGGAAGGCCCCGACGGACCACCCGAAGCCAACCCGGGCGGGAACAAGGTTGAGTTCGACCCCGGCAACAAGCAGCAGAAGGGCGCGCGGCCGCCGTTCGAGTTCGACCCGAAAGGGAAGGAGAAGCTCGGCCCCCCGACCGGCATCCCCGGCCAGAACGACCCGCCGCGCAACCCGAAGGACAACGTCGCCCCCAATCAGCTGCCCGGCCGCGTCGAGCCCCGCCCGGAGCCGAACCCGCGGGTCCCGGGCAAGAACGATGTCGCCCCCGATCCGGCCCGGCTGGGTATGCCGCCGCCCGCCGTAAAGGAACCGAATGTCGAGTTGCCCGCGTGGCAAAAGCCGGAGAGCCCGCAGGACAAGGCCCGCCAGGCGGCCGCGGCGGTGTGGGAAAAGAGCGTCGGCCCGCTCGACGAGACGCCGGCCGTCAAGAAGGCGCTGTTCGACATCGTCGACGGCACCGGCGACCTGAAGGGGCCGGACGGAGAAGGTCTGTGGGACTCGCTCACCAAGGACATGGGCGGGGGTAAGGGCTTCGGCGACCTGTTCAGCGGCCTCGACACCGGCGGCGACTGGAACCTCGGCGGCGGCGCCGACTGGTCGTTCCCGAAGCTGAACTGGAACTTCAACTGGGGGAACAACCGCCCGCCGGACATCGGCTCGGCCGGCCCGCCGCGCGATAGCTGGTTCTCGAAGTGGCGGCGGTCGCCGTCGTCGTCGTCGTCGAGTTCGTCGTCCGGGTCGTCGTGGTTCAGCGGGTGGAAGGCGCCGCGGTGGAACCTCGGCATGCCGTCGCTTGACGGGACGTGGTGGCCGCTCCTTTTCGTGATCGCGGCGCTCGTGGGCGGCGTCTTCCTGTGGCGGATGCTGGCCCGCCGCGGCTTCGATCCGATGCGGATCGACCCGTACGCGCTCGGCCCGTGGCCGGTGGACCCGCACCACCTGAAGACGCGGCAGGACGTGGTGGTGGCCTTCGAGCACCTGAGCGTTCTGTTGTGCGGCGAGGTGGCGAAAACCTGGACGCACACGACCATCGCCTCGGCACTGTCCGAGGTGGCGCTGGCGGAACCCGAGCGAGCAATGATGCTGGCGCGGCTGTACGAACTCGCCCGCTACACTCCGGTCGATGAGCCGCTGACGACCGCGGAGCTGGCCGAGGCGCGACGCCTGGTATGCCGTCTGGCCGGGTTCAGCGACGACTGAGCCGTAACGGCCGCGACGGGAACGGGATAGCGATTTTCCCCAAGACCCGGCTGGCAAGAACGAACTTTTGTGAAGCCGACTCAATGCTTGCGGGAAGGGGTGCCCCTCTCCGCCGCAACCAATTACCCCTAGCTGAGTGACGACGACCCGAATGTCCGCCCCCCGGCTGCTGCTGACGCTGTTCGCGCTACTCGTCCCGGCGACGGCGCGGAGTCAGCCGTTCGAGGGCCGAGAGCCTCAGCAGCCCCAGAAGCGGATCAGCCGGCAGGGGACGGAGGTGTTCCGCTGGCTTCTCGACCGGGCCGGGTTGAAGCCGCTGACCGAACAGGAGCAGTACGATGTTGTCCGCCGGCGCCAGTACTCCGATACCGTCGTCATCTTGATGGGCTCCTGGAATCACCAGGTTGCCGGTGGTCAGAACGCGAACCGGTGGATGACGGCCGCGGTGGAGAACGGCGGGGCGGTGCTGGTCACGTCCGACCAGGGTACCGCCGTCTCTCCGGGCGGCGGGTTGCCGCAATTCGTCATCAGCGGCACACGTCTCGTCACCCCCCGACCGGCCTTCGGTCCGTGGCTGGTGATGAACGAAAACGAGATCGAGCAGTACGCGGTGCCGCTCGACCCGCCGGCCCGTGGCGGACCGGAGTGGGAGTTGTTCGGCGGGGCGCGCCCGCTGCGGCGGGTGGTCAACGAACTCCCGTCGTACCTGACCGGCCTACAGGGGACCGCCCTCCCACCGCTCGCCGGGTTCCCACCCAACGCCCGGTTCCAGAGCAACCGCAACCTGCTCGCCCCGCCCGATGTCGCGTTCGCGGCCGGGGTCGCCCGGCGTCACCCCTTTTCCGAGCGAGACTTCCGCTTCCTGGCCGTGGCGGACCCGGCGGTGTTCCACAACGCCCAGTTGATCGTCCACGACGAGAACAACGAGCCGACCGACAACCTGGAGTTCGCCGACCGGGTGGTCCGGTTCCTGTCCGAGGAGAACGGCCAGAAGCAGCGGACCAAGTGCCTGTTGATCGTGAACGGAAACGTGGTCGGCAACTACGACGAGCTGAACCAGCTCCTGCGCCCGCCGATGCCGCCGCTGCCGAAGATCGACTGGGAGAAAGTACAGCCGAAGCTGGTGGACCTCGGCAACCACCTCCTCGACAAGGTTCAGGAGAACGACATCCCAAACCAGCTGATGGTGCAGAAGAACCCGGACGCGCCGGGGAGTTGGTACCGAACCCTCCTCGGCGTCCTGCTGACGCTGGCCGCAATCTGGGCGGCGTGGAACCTGAGGCGTAGATTGGGGGGGGCGCGGGAGCCGACCGACCTGGCCGGCGCCCCGCCGGGCGGCCGCCCAGCGCCACCACCGGACGGGGCCGCCGGGGTGTTCGGCCGCCGCGGCAAGGAACTCACCACCCGCGACAACCTGTTGGAGCCGGCCCGCGCCGCCGGCCGCGACTTCTTCGACGCCGTCGGCCGCCCGCCCGAGCCCGGCCCGCGGCTGCCGAAGGTGGTCATCTCCGACGTGGTGCGGAAGCCGGACACGCTGCGGCAGGCGCTGCGGGACATCTGGGCGGTGGCCTACGGCCGGCCGGCCGCGGTGACGGCGATGCGCTGGGCGATTCTGGAACCGCAGCTCGGGAGGGCACTGGCCGCCCACCGCGACGCGAAGTGGCGGTTCGTGGAGGCCGATGCGTGGCCGGACGTTTCGACGCGATCGAGGGGCGAGGCATGAGCGCGGTCCACTCCGTGAACCCCGAAGCCGGCGCCCACCCGCCGTCGCTCCCCGCCCGGGAGTTGGCCCAGCAGGCGAGCGAGATTTCCCGCAAGGTCACGGCCGAGGTCGCCCGGGTGGTGGTGGGCGCCGACGAGGTGACCAAGCAACTCCTCATCGCCCTCCTGGCCGGCGGCCACGTCCTTCTCGAGGGCGTCCCCGGCGTCGCCAAGACGACGCTATCGAAGGTGTTCGCCCGGCTCCTCGGCTGTCAGTTCAACCGCGTCCAGTTCACGCCGGACCTGCTGCCGTCGGACGTGACCGGCACCAGCATCTACGACCGCAACAAGAACGACTTCGTGCTGCGACACGGGCCGATCTTCACGCAGGTGCTGCTGGCCGACGAGATCAACCGCGCCCCGGCCAAGACGCAGGCGGCGCTGCTGGAGGCGATGCAGGAGTACCAGGTGACGGTGGACGGGCAGACGATCCCGCTGCCGCGGCCGTTCCTGGTGATGGCGACGCAGAACCCGGTGGAGCAGGAGGGCGTGTACCGCCTCCCCGAGGCCCAGCTCGACCGCTTCCTCCTCCGCGTCGAGATGGGCTACCCCGGGTTCCACCACGAGGTGAACCTGCTGAAGCTCCACAGCAAGCCGACGGTGGACGTGCAGCCGCTGTTCAACCCCGACATGATCCTGAGTCTGCAGGCGAAGTTGCCGCACGTGTACGGCAACGAGACGCTGTACCCGTACATCGTGCAGCTAGCCGAGGAGAGCCGCAAGCACCCGGACGTGTCGCTCGGAGCGAGCCCGCGGGCGGCGCTGAACCTCCTCCGCTGCGCCCGTGCCCGGGCGGTGCTGGAGGGGCGGCACTACTTCACGCACGAGGACGTGCAGGCCATCGCCTACGGCGTGCTCGGCCACCGCCTCATCCTCCGCCCCGAGGCCGAGATCGAGGGGACCGCCGTCGCCGACGTCGTGCGCGACATCATGGCCGCGGTCCCGGTCCTGGAGAAGGAGTAGCCGGGGATGCTGACCGCCCGCGGCTACTGGTTCCTCACGCTCGTCGCCCTCCTGCTCGCGCTGGGGGTGCTCGTCCTCCCCGACTACACCGTCGTCCCCGCCATCCTCGGCCTGACGCTCCTCGCGTGGTTCACCTGGGAGTGGGTACTGTTCCAGGTCCGCGTCTACGGCTGCGCCACCCGGCTGCGGGCCGAGCGGCGGCTCGTGCAGGGCGGCCGCGAGGTGCCGATGGTGTGGGCCGGGCTGGCGTTCGAGGTCCGCGTCCGCGTCTCGCACGACGGCTTCGCCCGCCTCCCGTTCGTGTATCTCGAAGATCGCCTCCCGCAAGCTGCCGACCTCAACGCCGGCAAGAACGGTGTCGCGTTCGACATCACCGCCGACACCCCCGCGAACCTCTCGTTCACGCTGAAGGCTCCCGGCCCCGGCGTGCTGCGCTTTGAAGGCGTGCGCGTCCGCGTCGCCGACGTGCACGGCTTCTTCCACCACCGCCGCTTCCTCCGGGACGGGATCGAGACGCTGATCCTGCCGCCGTTCACCGACGAGGAAGGCCGCCAGCGCGCCGACAAGCGGATGAACACGCTGCCGCCTCCCGGCGGCCACCGGCTGCGTCGCCCCGGCTCCGGCAGCGAGTTGCTCGACCTGCGCGACTACATCCCCGGCGACCCGCCGAAGATGATCGCCTGGAAGGCGTCCGCCCGACGCGATCGGCTCATCACGAAGGTGTACGAGAGCGACGTGCCGGTGCGGGCGGTGCTGTTCCTCGACACGTCCGAAGGAGTGCGGCTCGGCCCGCCGGGTACGACGCCGCTGGCCCGCATGGCGGCGCTGGCGTCGGGCGTGGCCCAGGCCGCGGCGTCGAACCGCGACTTGGTCGGCCTCACCACGTTCGACGAGGAGGCGGCCGCGGCGATGAAGCCGGCGCGGACGCGCATCCACATGCTCGGCATGATGCGCCGGCTGGCCGAGGTGGCGGCGCTGCAGCCGACGCCGCGCGGCGCCCCGCCCGAGCAGCTGACCCGCCGCGCCTACCCGCTGGCCGAGGAGCTGTACCCCGATTTGACCAACCGCAAGCTGAACACCATGCCCCTCGGCCGGCTGTGGCTGCCGATGCTCGACAAGTGGTGGGGCTGGGTCGTCCTCCTGCTGATCCTGTCGCCGGCGCTCACGACGTCGTCGCTGGCGTACTTCGGGCCGAATGACAACGTGTTGGGCATCTACCCCAACAAGATCGCCCTGTGGTGGATCAACTTCACCGCGTACTTCGGCAACTACCTCATCCGCCACACCTTCGTCCGCAGCCTGGACGGCTTCACCCGCATCTTCGGCGCGCTCGTCTGCCTCCTCATCGCCTTCTTCGTGCCGTCGCTGATCGGCGGGCTCATCTGGTTCATTCACGGCGTCCGCGGTTGGTTCGGCCGCAAGAAGGTCGAACTCGTACAGCGGAAGCGGTTGTGTGCCGTCATGGCCCAGCTCGACGGCTCCGGCCCGGACGCGGTCGAACGACTCGTCCACGACGACGCGGCCTACGCGGTGCGCGTCGGGAACTTCCTCGCCGACCGGCAGGTGCGCGTGCCGGTGCCGCTGTACGACGAACTCGGCCGCTATCGCTTCCGCTCGCCGGCCAAGGTGCCGGTCCTCGCCGGCGAACTGGTGCGAGCCGTCAGCCGGGCGCGCGACAACGAGCTGTACGTGATCCTCGCCGACCTCGCCGAGCTGGGGCCGGACCTGGGGCCGCTGGAGAAGGCCGCCCGCGTCGCCCGGGCGCGGAAGCACCACGTCATGGTCATCCTGCCGTGGCCCGCCGGCCTCCCCGGCCCGGACGACAAGCCGACCGCCGCCGACGCCCTCCCCGGCCGCCGCCCCGCGACCGCCGCCACCGTCCGCGACGCGCTGGCGAAGCACTACCACGAGCAGTTCCGCCGCGTCCGGCGGGCGCTCGGGCGGGCCGGCGCCACCGTCATCCGCGTCAACGAGACCGACCCCGTTCGCGTGGTCCTCGACCGCCTCGACCGCCTCCGGGGGCTGCGCACCCGCCGATGAGCACCGACGCCGACACCGACGACAAGCCGCCCGGCTTCCTCGACGCCGTCACCGAGCGGTTCGCCGACGTGCGCGTCCGCGGCCTGCTGTTCGCCGGGCTCGGCGGGCTGGCGATGCTGTTCGTCGTGATGTTCGAGCGCGGCGCCGACGTCGGCGGCCTCCTCATCGCCGTCCTCGGCGCGGCGGGCCTCGTTCTCGGCTGGCGCGCCTCGCCGGCGTTCGTCCTCTTGATCCTGCTCTACTTCCTGGTCTTCCCCTACGGCCTGCCGCCGCCCGAGGAAGACCCGTTCGAGTTGGAGTACGGCACGTTCCGCGTCGCCGACGTGCTGATGGCCGCGGCGCTGGTGATGTACCTGTCGGCGCACTACCGGCTGCTCGGCATCACCCGACTCGCGATGCCCAACGAGCCCGGCGGGTTCGGCCACAAGACGAGCCCACGCACCCGACCCGCCGACCTGATCCGCAAGGGGGAACTGCTCCGCACCTTCACCCTCACCGCGGTCGTCGTGCTGGTCGGGCAGATCGTCTGGGCCGTGGTCATCAACCTCGAAGTGGACACGCTCGGCGACTCCCCGCTGCGGTTTGCCGACAACACGGGCGTCCGCCGCGACGGCGGCGACCTGAGCCCGTGGCGCACGCGACTCGTCGCCGTGGTCGGGCTGCTGTTCTTCGGCACCCTGTTCGCCCGGCTGGTGTTCGGCTACTGGCGGCTGCGCACCATGACACCGGCCGAGGGGGCCATGCTCCTGACCGACGCGGGGTGGGACGAGACGCGGCGGGAGCGGGTGCGCGTGGAAGGCTGGCGGATGTGGGGCGTCAAGCGGGTGGCCGACCGGGTGCGGGCCGGCAAGCTCGACAAGGGGACCAAGCGATGACGTACTGGCTGCGCGAGATCGCCGGGTGGCTGCTGGTGCTGCTCGGCGTCCTCGTCTTCTGGCAGGCCTACGGGCTCCTCGTGAACAAGCGCGTGTTCGAAGCCGGCCCCACCGTCGTCATCGGGTTCGTCATCTTCCGCGGCGGCATCCACCTCCTGAAGGTGGCGGTGGCGGCGCAGGCGGCCCGGAAGCTGCCGCTCGCAGTCGCCGACGGCCGCCGCCGGCCGCGGACGCCGACGAAGTCGGTCGGGCCGACGGCGAACAAGGCGGTCGTGCCCGGCCCCCAAAACCCGGCCCGCCGCCGCGACCCGCTCGGCACCGGCGGCCGCAACTGACACCCGCGCCAAAATTATTGTTTCCGCCGCGCCTCCCACCGGGTCGCGGAAACATGTCACCCGATCAGTGTGACGCCGATTCGCACCATCCGCGATCCTGACTTTCGCGGTAGGTATTGTCGCAGGAACAAGTTGCGCCACTTGAACGCTCACACCCTCATCCAGCCCGGAACGCGGGCGGTGTGCTTCGACGCCGTCGGAACGCTGATCTTCCCCGCCGTCCCCCCCGCCGACACGTATGCCGATGTCGCACGCCGTCAGGGTCTGACGATCGACCCGGCCGTCATCCGGCCGCGATTCGTCGCCGCCTTCCGGGCCGAGGAGGACGCCGACCGACTCACCGGATGGGTGACCGACGAGGCTCGTGAGCACGAACGTTGGCGCCGCATCGTGACCGCGTCGCTCCCCGAGCTGCCCGACCCGGACCGCGGCTTCGCCGAGCTCTTCGCACACTTCGCCCGCCCCGGGGCGTGGTCGGTTCACCCCGACGCCGCGGCCGTGTTCGAGGAACTGGCGCAACGCGGGATCACGCTCGGAATCGGCTCCAACTTCGACGCCCGGTTGTCGGATGTCGTGGCGGGTCATCCGGTGTTGCGGCCGGTCGCCGGGCGCGTCGTCGTGAGCGCGACTGTTGGGTATCGGAAGCCGGCGCCGCGGTTCTTCGCGGAGGTTGTGCGCGTCGCGGGGTGCGCGGCGGCGGAAATCGTGTTCGTCGGCGACGACCTGGAGAACGACTACCACGGGCCCGAAGCGGCGGGGCTGGTGCCGGTGCTGCTGACGGACGGTGATGCAAAGGGATATCGGCGGGTCACAAGGCTCCGCGATCTGGTCGGCGAGCCGGGGGCCGTCAGGCCCCGGGTGTTCCCCGGTCGCGGTTCACCCGGAGCCTGACGGCCCCCGGCTCGCCCCGCCGTTTCAAGTCAACTCGGCGTGTAGGTCTTCCATCGCCGCCTGCGCGGCGCGGAAGCCGCTGGTCATCGCCCCGTCGATCGAGCCGTTGTCTCGGTGGTCGCCGCACACGTACAGCCCCGGCCGCAGCCGCACCGGGCGCTGCCAGGGGTCGAGTGCGCCCGCGGTCTGGTCCGGCAGCGCGTGCGCGATGCGGTCCACGCGCAACACGCGCCACCCGTCGACCGCCGATCCGTACCACGCTCGCAACTGCTGACGCGCTCGTCG
>Ga0335394_10000694_pt1 | contig 36562 bp, 30 predicted proteins | sample MAT03_FD_205741 | JGI IMG/M metagenome (GOLD analysis project Ga0335394, IMG submission 205741) | Freshwater microbial communities from Lake Fryxell liftoff mats and glacier meltwater in Antarctica - MAT-03 (spades assembly) (version 2) ...
ATTGGTTAATTTAACAGAAATTAATACTCAGTCAGTGCAAATTGTGTAATGGGTGCGATCGCTATTCCTTCCATGCCATAATACCAGCAAGTTTTAGATAACTTCGCCTTTGTGAAAATAAATGCGATCGCTCTGATGCATTGTCAGCAAATATTTTGGATGTCTTTATTCCTTAACTTGTTCAAATTTAAATCCGCTTTCAAAAAGCCCGCCGCGACCTTTTACTACTTTGACAAGAACAGGTTCTTGTTGGCGATCGCCTTTACTATCAAATTTGAGTGGATATCCTGAAGTTTCGTTTGATAAAATATTAACAGATTTAAGATTTTGCAAAACAGTCTGGCGAGAAGGATTGTTAGACATAGAAATAGCTTTAATAAAAGCCTGAGTTGCATCGTAAGTAGTAGCCGTGCGCCAGCTAATCTGACCTCCCCATCTTTTGCTAGCTTTATCTGCAAATTCTTTTGAGTTTTCCTCTCCCGCAAACCAGGGAACAGCTAGAACCAAACCTTCAACAGCTTCTCCACCTGACTCCAAAATTTCTGGATTGTATAAAGCATCTACTCCTAACATAGGTAATTTCATAGGTAATTTTTTGCTTCCTTGATTTACCAATTTTTCTTGAGCGCGGATAATTTCAATCACCACAGAAATTAACTCTGTATTCGGAAACAAAATAATTGCATCGGCTTGATCTTTAAAAACACTAAGTAAAACTTCGGCAGAGGCATTTAGTGTAGGAAGAGCTAAATTAATACTTCGGATAACTTCTCCATTTCTAAATGATTTTTTAAACTCTGTATATAGGCTCTGACTATAAATATTATCAGGATTATAGAAGATAACAACTTTCTTGTAACCCTTAATTGCAGCATAGTCTGCTAGTTTTTTAGTACTTTCTATGTCAGAAGTTACTGTTCTAAAGAAGACTTTATTTTTTAATCCACTTAGTGAAGTACTGGTGCTATTTGGAGAAATCATCGCTATGCTAGCTTTTTCATAATCAGCTAGTGCCGCTTGACTGGTTACGCTAGTGAAATGTCCAATCACTCCTAGAACATTTTGGTCTTGAATTAACTGCTGCGCCACTTTTTTAGCTTTGCTTGGTTGATTACTATCATTGGCAATTACAATTTTTAATAACCGAATTGACTCCCTGGCGCAAAAGTTAGCAACAAGGGTACACCTTGACCTTGATAACTAGATAATTGCAATATGGCAAAATCATCGCGGGTGCGATCGCCTAAATAAACTAACTCAACCCCTTGCCCATTAACCCGCACCTCTTCCCAACCCCCTGCCGACTCAACTACATGGGCGCAGGTGAGTAAATGTCCATTGGGTGAGATAAAAAAGCCCGTGCCTTGGATATAACCTTCTGGGGTAGCGATCGCAACGGTACAAGCTCTAACTAAATGCCAACTCATGACAAATTATTACTTATTTTCTTCTTGTGTCAATTTCCAAGTTATTTTCACTTTCAATGATGCTTGCCCAGTGGATTCGACCACATAGACCGAGCCTTTGGCAGTAAAATTCACCCCAAACTCAACTTCTCCGCTTACGGGTTGCGATTCTTGCTGCAAGGTACGAAACGCCTTTGTAATTGGGCGACACCCGCGAACAATCAAATCCTTAACTGCATCGAAGTTAGCGTCTATTTTTTCTATAGGTAACTCACCAATGGGCGATACACGACCTACTGATGCATCTGGTAGTTCAACTGCTACCAGAATCGTACCTCCATCCTCTGTATTCAGTTCTAGAAGCTTACGAGCCATAATTTAATTAGTTTGTGACTATATCTAAAAAAGCTAAGTAAAGTTATTTTGAAAGTAAATTTATCTAAATTTCTCGGTAAACAATTTTTTCTTTAGAGAAAGTATATTCAAGTTCAATATCTAATGAGACTATACCAATAAACCGGCTACTTTTACCCCATACCTCGCAGTTTCATGAGTTCACAATCTTCTCACTCCGACAAAATTCTGGTTGTTGATGACTCTCCTGATAACGTGTTTTTAATCAAAACTATTTTGGAAGAACAAGGTTACACGATTAGCACCGCAGAAAATGGAATTTCGGCCTTAGCAGAATTGAAAGCTTCTCCTTGTGACTTGGTTCTGCTGGATCTGATGATGCCAGATATGGATGGGTACGAAGTCACCAAGCACATTCGTGGAGATATGAAATTGCCACAATATATTCCCATACTACTGATCACTGCCCACGATGCGCCCAACGTCGCCCACGGATTAGACTTGGGTGCTGATGATTTTATCCGCAAACCTGTAACAGTAGATGAATTGCTGGCACGAGTGCGATCGCTCCTGCGTTTGAAGCATAGTATGGATGAACGTGATGAAATTGCCCGCCAGCGAGAAGATTTTGTCTCCCGTCTCACCCACGATTTACGCACTCCCTTGGTAGCCGCCGATCGCATGTTGATGCTATTTCAGCAAGGTGCATTGGGAGCATTATCATCGCAAATGCAGGAAGTAATCGCCATCATGGCGCGTAGCAATATCAACCTGCTTTCTATGGTCAATACCTTATTGGAAGTTTATCGCTTTGAAGCAGGTCGCAAAACTTTGGCATTTCAACCAGTTAATCTGGGCCAATTGCTAGAGGAGGTGACTGGAGAATTAGCACCTCTAGCTCAAGATAAAACACTGTCGCTAAATTTAGATTTTACTGAAGAGTCAAACACAGTGATGGGCGATCGCTTAGAATTACATCGTCTATTTACAAATCTTATCGGCAATGCGATCAAATTTACCGACTCCGGGTCTGTAACTATTCGTTTCACTTCTCAACGCCAGTTAGACAAAAGTAGTCAATCTCAGTTCTCTGGAAAATCCAATTCTGTTGAATATATTAGTATTGAGATAGCGGATACTGGCCCAGGTATTCCTGCTGAAGAACAAGCCACCATATTTGAACGATTTCGTCAAGGTAGCCACAAGAGTTCTGGTAGTGGCTTAGGACTCTACCTTGCTCGCCGAATTGTCGAGGCACATCAAGGCATTATTTTGCTAAATTCTGAGTTGGGCAAAGGGAGTGTATTTATTGTCCTTCTACCCACTAAATAATGAGAAAATTAGCAATTATAAATTATGAATTATCGAATTTTTTATCATGATAATTCATGATTTATAACTTTATTACTTAACAAAATGTTCAAGGTAGAAAGTCTAAGAATTAACGAATCAAATATACTTACATAGCAACGCTAACATTAAATAAATAGTTTTTTAGGGAACAAAACAATGATTACTACTGAATTCTCTAACGTTGGCAATATTATCCAGAATCAGCGTGAGTTTTTTTATAGTGGCAAAACTAAAGATGTCACTTTTCGCATTGAGCAGCTTAAAAATCTCAAGCAAGCAATTATTGAGCATGAACAGTCAATAGTTGAGGCATTACAAGCAGATTTACATAAGCCAGAAGTGGAGATTTACCTTACAGAAATCGGCGTCATCAAAGAAATAGATTATGCCATAAAACACCTCAAAAACTGGACTAAGCCCAAAAAAGCACCCGTTTCTTTTGATTTTTTTTCCTACTCGGCGAGAATTTATCCAGAACCATTAGGGGTTGTCTTAATTATTGGCCCTTGGAATTATCCATTTCAGTTAATTATCTCACCGTTAGTAGGTGCGATCGCATCTGGGAATTGTGCAATTATCAAACCTTCAGAAATTGCTTCTCATACGTCTGATGTCATTGCTAAGATTATTGCCAAACATTTTGACCCTGCTTATATTGCAGTGGTTGAAGGAGGCGTGGAAGCAAGTCAAAAACTACTTGCAGAAAAGTTTGACCATATCTTTTTTACTGGTGGCACAGCCGTCGGCAAAATTATTATGGCAGCAGCAGCAAAATATCTCACACCAGTTACTTTAGAATTGGGTGGTAAAAGTCCTTGTATCGTAGATACTGACATTAATCTTGAACACACTATCAGACGAATTACTTGGGGCAAATTTATTAATGCTGGACAAACATGTATCGCCCCTGACTATCTTTTAGTTAATAAAACAATCAAAAAAGATTTAATAGATGGGCTGGAAAAATGCGTAAAAGAATTTTATGGCGATAATCCAGTAAACAGTCCTGATTATGCCAGGATTATCAGTCAAAAACACTTTGATAGGTTGGTTAACTTTCTCAAAGATGGTGAAGTTATTATTGGTGGAGAAACTCAATCTTCAGAGCGTTATATTGCTCCCACAGTGATTGATAATGTCTCCTTAGAAGATTCTATAATGCAAGAAGAAATTTTTGGGCCAATTCTACCTATTATTGAATATACTGACATTGCCGAAGCGATCGCCTTGATTAACTCTAGACCTAAACCCTTGGCGTTATACTTATTTTCTCAAAACAAAAATCTGCAAAAGCTAGTTTTGCAGGAAACTTCGTCTGGTGGAGTTTGTATTAACGACACAGTGATGCAAGTTGGTGTCTCGTCTTTACCATTTGGTGGGGTGGGAGATAGCGGTATTGGCAACTATCATGGCAAAGCTAGTTTTGACACCTTTTCTCATAACAAAAGTGTATTGCAAAACTCTTTCTGGCTGGATTTAAAATGGCGATACGCTCCATATCAGGGCAAATTGCCGCTAATCAAGAAACTTCTGGGTTAAAAAAAGTTAGGAGTGACGAGTTTTCAGTTATGAGTTATGAGTGAAAAATAAAAATCTATAACTCTTAACTTTGTCAATTTTAGATTTTGAATTTTGGATTGAAGGAAAAATCTAAAATTTAAACCCGTTCGACTGATTGGTACTGAGCCAAGGCGCAAGTGTCACGCCGAAGTCTAAAATCCAAAACTGAATAACTCCTAACTCCTGTACAGACGCGATTAATCGCGTCTCTACTCCTAACTATTAAAATCCAAAAGCATTGCTGTAACGCTCCTCAGCCCAAGGTTCACCACGGCGATGGTAGCCATTACGCTCCCAAAAACCAAGTTCTTCAGCAGCTAAAAACTCTAAACCATTAATCCACTTAGCACTTTTCCAAGCGTACAGATGGGGAACAACTAGCCGCATCGGGCCACCGTGTTCAGATGGAAGGGCTTCACCAAAGACTTTAAAAGCAAAGAAGTTTTCTTCGCGCATAAAATCTTCTACAGAAATATTGGTAGTGTAGCCGCCGTAACAGTGTTCCATAATATGGGCTGCTTTGGGGTCTACTTCAATCAGACCCATGAAATCTGTTACTTTTATGCCAGTCCATTTGACATCCAGTTTAGACCAGCGCGTTACACAGTGAAAGTCTGCCGTAAATTCGTGTTGAGGCAGCGCCATAAAGTCTGACCAACTAAAGGTAGCAGGTTTTGCCAAACCCCAAACTCGAAACTCCCATTCCTCAATGCTGACTTGGGGAGTTGCACCGTAAGTTAATACGGGGAAACCTTTAGCTAAGTGTTGACCAGGAGGAACGCGTTCCCCCTCTTCCTTCCCTGGTTTCTGAAAAAATTTTCCTAGCATAGTTAGAGAAAAATAAGTTTTCTCAAGATGTGTACAAGCTTTTTTGCTGAGTTGCCAACAGCACCAGATGTTTGACTCTTTATATGATTACTTGATCGTTACTCATGAATGATAGGTAATGGGTAATGGATATTCCCAATTACTCACTACCAATTTTTTCGATTTAATGAGCTTGTGTAGAGTATCTAAGATTCATAATGCAATCAGGAAAGCTAAAAAAAAGCATTTATCCAGTGGTAAGAAGTTTGATTGGTGACTTTGGCAATCAAATTTATCGGTGCTGTTCACGCTTTTCCTGACTGGGAAATTATGATTCTTCTTCCTCTTCTTCAGCAGCTGGATATACAAATGTAGAACGTCCAGTCAAAATTGATTTGCCCAGAGACAGGGCTTTTTGAGCTTCGACGACGGCTTTGTGCCTCCAGGTAGCTCGACGTTTATCTCGTTTTGATTTTGAAGTTTTCTTCTTAGGAACAGCCATGTCAGCAGATATCGCGATTCTTGACAACCTTACTATTCTAGTCCATCCACTGACGCGAAGGACAACAGTAAAGGCAATTCATTAATTGCCTTTACTGAAAATCATTCTTTTCGGCTATTGTTTGCGTAAGTCCTGGTTATTTTCAAAGAAAAGTAGCGATCGCGCAGTTTTGAAGTAAGTCGCCCAATTTTGAGCATCGGGACGCGATCGCCATTGGGGACGACTGACTTCTAATGTCAGAATTGGTGCGATCAATCCATAATTTTGTACGGACACAATGATTGAAACATCTGTCACCAAGATATCTTGGTCAAAGCTTCGTTGAGCAGCTGCCCTAGCGACTGCTTCCGCTCTTCGGAGAACGGTTTCGTAGTTTTCTTCCGGCAAGCTGTCAAGAGCTAGATCAACTCTAGCGGTGTAAGCTCGCACAATCTGAGGTGCGATCGCTTCCATCAAAAACCACGCAGGAACGGTAGATATGAGCAAAATTAATAAAGGAATTATCCGGATTCTTCTGGCAATTTGGCTAATAACTGAAAAGGGAGTGATCGATGATGGTAGGTGAGCAGAAATCTTGCTCATGACCTTCTATCTCCTTAGTGATGATCTGTTATTGAAATTAGGTAAAAAGTATTTTCCGGCTAACTAACGTAATAAAAATTACATTCTAACTTAAGATTCGATCGGAATCACCTAGACTATAAAACATAGGTTAGCTTTGTTTTTTTTGCAAAGCCAACCGCAATTTTAAGACCAGCAAACAATAACTGACAAAGAGCGGGATGGCAAATTACTGGGCGATCGCGATTGGCATCAATCAATATCAGTTATTTCAACCTTTAAGTTGTGCCCAAGCGGATGCTGAGGCACTAGAGGATTTTTTGGTGACAGAGGCAGGCTTTCTCCCCAAACACTCCCTGCTAATGACGGATACTTCGCCGCCAATTGGAGATAGATCAACTTATCCGACTAAAGAGAATATTCTGCTGCTGCTTGAGGATTTGGCAGCGACAAGTTGGCAACCGGAAGACTATCTGTGGTTATTCTTTAGCGGTTATGGGGTCAACTATCAGGGCAAAGATTACTTAATGCCAGCAGACGGCAACCCCGAACTGGTTCAAGAGACTGGCATAGAATTGCGATCGCTAATGCAAAGTCTGCAACTTGCTGACTTGAATGTATTGCTACTACTCGATATCAACCGCGCTTTTGGCACTCAAGCGGATGCTCCCGTTGGTGAAGAAACAATAGAATTAGCCCAAGAATTACAACTTGCGACCATTCTTTCTTGTCAACCAGAGCAATTTTCCCATGAAAGTAGCGAACTAGGTCACGGATTCTTTACAGCAGCTTTGTTAGAAGCTTTGCGTTCTGGTAATGGCAGCAATTTGCCAGATTTAGAAAGCTACCTAAGCCTGCTCATGCCAAAATTATGTCACCACCACTGGCGTCCTGTCCAAAACCCTGCCACTATAATCCCATCAAGGGCGCAGGTAATCTTGCCAAAATTGGCAATGGAAAGTGAATTTCAATCAGAACCGGTGATTTATCCCGAAGAATCTTTTGCTATTGCCCGTGCAGCTCCTCCCCTCGACGATTACCCTAGAACTTCACCAGAACGGGGCAAATGGGGAGAAGCTACTGTAAACTCCTCCCAACAGGTGAAGGCTCCCAAGGTCGAAAAATCTAAAGGTCAACAAGTCCAGAAGTCAGCTACCGGCTTAGTTTCCCAGCCAATGGCGGAAACTTCTTTAGGAGCGAATCCAAGCGGAAGATTTATCCCCAATTCCTCTAAAGGTTACGTTTCTCGATTGCCATCCAATCAGCCAAGTATCCCTTTTTGGAAACAGTTTATTTTATGGGGCGGAGGCAGCTTGCTAGTAGCAGGTTTAATCGCCGTAGTTTTTCTTCGCAATCAAGAAACTTTTAGGATTAAGCAAATATCAAGCACGTCGCCTAATGCTGCTGCGAACGATCGCCAGGTTATCGAGAATTTACCAAGTGATCGCACTTCAGTAGTTAGATTTAACAACCAATCTAGCGCCCAAATAACCTCTAGTTCCGAGTCTAAAAAGCGGAATCAAGCAGTATTAGACTTGGCGAAAATGTCGCTCAGACAAACTCAGGCTAGCGATTTGAGCATGGCGATCGCTACAGCCCGGAAAATTAAACCCGGTGAACCACTGTACGAACAAGCTCAGGAGAATATTAAGATTTGGAGTCGGATGATTTTAGATTTAGCAGAGGGTCGTGCTAAACAAAGACAGTATGCTGGTGCTATTGCTGCCGCTCGATTAATCACCAAAGATGAAGCCCCCTACGCCAAAGCACAAGCAGCAATTAACCTGTGGCGGCTAGAGGGCAAGCAGTATGTGAGTAACAAAACTCTTTTAGATGCAGCTAATGCGTTAATTAAGTCTGGACAGGCATCTACCTACAATCGTGCGATCGAAGTTGCAAAGATTGTACCGCCAGGTCAACCTGGTTTCGATACTGCCCAAAAATCGATCAATAAATGGAGTGAGAAAATTTTAGACCTGGCCAAGCGTCGCGCCGCCGAAGGAGAACTTAATGCCGCAATTGCGACCGCTACTTTAGTGCCAGAGGAGACAGGCGCTTACGAAGATGCTCAGGATGCCATCCAAAAATGGCAAAAAAAATAGCCAAAAAATAGTTAGGAGTTTGGAGTTTGGAGTTAGAAGTTAGAAGTTTTAACTAACTTTGGGGGTTTAAGTCCCCAGCAAGACAGGCAGCCCGTTTTGGGTCGGGGTCTAAATCCCCGTCACAAAACGTAATTGCGTTAGCGGAGCGGGGCAAAGCCCATTGCGAATTGCGAATTGCGAATTGGTTTAATTCCTCACTCATCACTCCTCACTCCTCACTTTTCCCTCAGCAGTACTGCGTCACATCTTCGCCGCATTCGTCGGCTAAATAGCACAGCGCTCGGAAACGTAAACCAACCACTTCTTCATATAAGGGGTTGAGCTTGCACATGGGCGGAATGTGAAACAAGGTTTTCCCAAATACTTTGACATCGCGCTCAAAGGGGCACTGAGATGGAATCAGTTTACACAAACGGTGAGCTAGTTGGCGATCGCGGACTTGAATATTTTCTACACGCTGCCGTAGGGGTTGGAGAATATTCCAGTAAGACTTGGAAACAGAACGGTTTAGCTGGGTTACTTTATGATCACTAGTCTCTGCTTGATTGATTGATACCCAGCTTGTCAAAAAAATCTTTTTTGTGGTATTGTCGAATACCTTCATGGTTAACCCTCTGTGTTATTGAGGCTATTCACCTTTTTGATGAATATATACAACGTGGCAACGAACTTTCCCGGAAAAATCGCGTTCTGACTGCGATATAAGGTAATACCTGATTAGCCACTTAAGTCAGAACTTAATTTATTACTACGTCAAGTTAATCGCAAATTTCCGGGGATCGGTAGTGTAATATTACGATCTTGTTCATAACTTGATGTAGTTTAAATTTTAATAAAGACATCCATCATCGGATAGGTTTTAGTGTAACATTTACAAACCTTAATATAAGGTTTTTCTGAAAGTATTTTTGCTAAGTATAAATATCAGTAATATCCTAGAAGGCATTTTTCCTCTCCGTGTTCCCACTTCCCCACGTAAGTGTGTTCTGTTCATTGCTGGCTGAATGGCGTAGAAGTAGAGAGAAGTCTTTATACGTGGCTGCGGCTTAAAGCCAGGTGGGTTGGCTTTATCTAACTTAATTTCTAATGTGCCGGCTGTACTTCTGCTGCATCCCCTGGTTCCTCCAGGTGACACTAAGTATTAGACATCTCCAGAAAAGATTTAGTTACCTTAAATTTACATACAAATATCACGGAAATTAAGCCTCTCTCGGTTTCGGGGAGAGGTTTGGAGAGGGGTCTTAATTGATTTCTGGAGATGTCTATTGGCTATTGTTGGCAGCTGGATCAACTTTGGCTGGTAATTTGACATTGTTTGGTTCAGTCGCCAACTTGATAGTTGTAGAAGCTGCTGCGGATTTAGGTTACAAGCTAACTTTTTGGGAACATCTAAGGTTTGGAGCGCCGTTAACAGTGTGTACTTTAGTTCTAGTATACCTCTGGGTTCATTGAGGGCGATCGCTCTAATTACTATTGTTTGCGTCTACAAGATATCTGAGATAACTTTGTATAAAGTGAGTCGTGCCAATCAAATAATAACCGTGTATATTGCTAACTCTACTTTAGGTTGAGCCAAAGTTAAATACATCTTACTTAGATTGTACCTGCACACATAAATACATTTACTACTTACTTGTAGAGGCTACAGAGTATGACTATTTGGAATAACAGTTTGTGGGATCAGGAAATTGACGCTGAACTAGAACAATTGAAAAAAGAGCTAAAGAAGCGCCATGTTGATAATGATTGTAATTCTGAAGGATTGGAGAGTGTTCTTGAACAACTAAATAATCTGGTCGGGATGCAGAATGTTAAAGATGAGATTAAAACTCTCATCAACTTCCTTAACATCCAAAAACTCCGGCAGGAAAAAAAACTGGCTACTATTTCTGTTACACTGCATTCTGTATTCTGCGGGCCTCCCGGAACTGGAAAAACGACTGTCGCTCGTTTAATGGGTGAAATATACAAAGAACTAGGGATACTTTCTAAAGGTCATCTTGTCGAAACTGATAGATCTGGATTGGTGGCAGGTTATGTTGGGCAAACTGCTATTAAAGTAGATCAACTTGTTGAATCAGCATTAGACGGCGTGTTGTTTATTGATGAAGCCTACGCACTAAAGCCAGAAAGTTCCCGTAATGATTTCGGACAAGAAGCTATAGACACTCTGCTGAAACGAATGGAGGACTACAGAGACAGGCTTGTAGTTATTGTTGCTGGCTACAGTGAAGAAATGTCTAGATTCATAGATGCTAATCCTGGATTGCAGTCAAGATTTAATAAATATTTCTACTTTGAGGACTACAAGCCTAATGAGTTACTGAATATGTTTGAAAAAACTTGTGAGCAGAACCATTTCAATCTCACTGATAAATCAAAGCAGGCATTACTTAATAAATTAACTAATTTACATGCAAGTCGAGATAATAAATTTGGGAATGGAAGGCTGGTGAGAAATATTTTTGAAAAAACAATCGAGAAGCAGGCAAACAGACTTGTCAAATTTCCAGATGTTACCAAAGAAATGATGATAAAAATTATGCCTGAAGATATCCCTTAAGCGAATGATAAAAGACTGTATTTCACACGAAAGCGCAAAGACGGTAGAAAAACTCTACGTCTCTGCGCCTCTGCATGAGATTTTTATCTTAAATTCTCTATGATGCTACCTGAGCAGCAGTCCGAGTGCGCCGTCTTCTACCATCGGCAACTTTTACAGGCGGCTCATCAGGAATTTGCATCAACAAAGTCACAGATGGCTGACATTGCAATTCGCGGCGGATGGAACGTTGCAATTCTCGTTCTAAAGTTCCTTGCAATCCACCCCAGTCTATATCTGCTGCTTGACCTTCCGCAGGAGCAAATTCTGTCCAGCGCACAGTGAGGATTTCTTCAATGCGTTGTTTTACCCAGGTTTGTAGGAGCGATCGCTCTACACTTGTAACTACACCCCGTAGGTGAGTTTCTGGTTTTGCCAACAGTTTACCATTCCAATCAATGGCAGCTGCGATCGTGATAATGCCTTCTGAAGCCATGCGTTGCCGTTCTTGTAAAACTTTAGAACTTACCATACCCGAACTAGTAGTATCTACCAATTCGATACCAGATGGCACTTTCCCTGCGACGCGAATGGCATCTTCAGTCAGTTCGACAATATCACCATTCTGAATGATGATCATGTTTTCTGCGGGAATGCCCATACTCTGAGCCGTTTCTGCGTGCTTCACCAGCATCCGATGTTCGCCGTGAAATGGCACAAAGAACTTGGGTCGAGTTAAGGCAATCATCAGCTTTTGCTCTTCCTGACAGCCGTGACCAGAGACGTGAATCCCTTTATCCCGCCCATAGACCACTTTTGCACCTTGAATCATCAATTTATCAATGGTGTTGACTACTGCGATCGTATTTCCAGGAATTGGGTTAGCAGAGAATACTACCGTATCTCCTTGGCGGATTTTAATGTGAGGATGTTCTTTGTTGGCAATGCGGGTCATTGCTGCCATCAATTCACCCTGAGAACCTGTAGTTAAAATTAGTACTCTCTCATCAGGTAGATTACGGACTGCGTGCAATGGTTGCAGCAGATTATCTTCACACTTGATATAACCTAAATTCCGGGCATGAGCAATCAAGTTCAGCATGGAACGCCCCACAATCGTCACTACACGGTTTTGCTTTTTGGCGATATCCAAAATCATATTGATGCGATGCACACTGGAAGAAAAAGTAGTGACAAATAATCGCCCAGTTGCTTGACTAAATACTCTCTCCAGATTTGGATAAACTGAACGTTCTGAAGGTGTAAATCCTGGTAATTCAGCGTTGGTGGAATCACTCAGGAGGCAAAGAACGCCTTTTTCACCATGTTCTGCTAGGCGTTGCAAGTCAAATTTTTCACCATCCACCGGGGTATGGTCAATTTTAAAATCCCCTGTGTGAATGACTACACCAAGAGGAGTCTGAATGGCAACAGTAAAACTATCAGCAATGGAGTGGGTGTTGCGAATATATTCCACCAAAAAGTTTTTGCCAATCCGTACCACATCTCGTGGTAGAACAGTTCTAATTTCTGTGCGATCGCGCACTCCTGCTTCTTCTAATTTACCCTCTAGCATTGCCATTGCTAGCCTGGGCCCATAAATCACGGGGATATCAAATTGCTTGAGATGGAAAGCAATTCCGCCGATATGGTCTTCATGACCGTGAGTCACGATCATCCCTTTAATTTTGTGGCGATTTTCGCGCAGATAGGTCGTATCTGGGAGAACAATATTTACTCCATGCATCGCCTCTGTGGGAAAAGCCAATCCTGCATCTAACAGGATAATTTCATCGTCATACTCAAAAAGACAGGTATTTTTCCCAATTTCATGCAAACCGCCCAAAGGAATAATTTTCAAGGCGGAATTATTAGCTTCGTTTTTAGCCATTTTCTCCTTAGATTGTTACTTGTGGTTAATTTAGTTGATAGTTAACGAACTTGTATTTAAGACAACATCATTTGTCTTTTAATTCAGTCCCAAAGCAATCAAGTTTTAATTGAAGATTTCAATTTTTTATTCAATAAAAGCGACTGTACACTGAAGAATTTATAGTATGTCTATCAGTCCTAGCACAGATTTTTAAATTGCAACTTATGAACAATTATGAGCATTGTTTATATGTATCTTTAGAAAGCAGCAGATTAACAGCGCCTAACCGGGTGGTGGCTAGATTAAACTAAGTTCTTTCAGAACTGCTTCTAACTTTTGACTTACTTCTAAGTCAGCTTCACATAGGGGCGGACGAGTTGAACCAACCTCCCAACCTTGAAGTTGCAGTGCTTTTTTCACTGGAATGGGATTTGAAGTGAGAAATAAAGCTTTAAACAACGGGAAGAGTTGGAGATGAATGTCGCTTGCTACCTCAATTTTTCCCGCACTAAAAGCTTGGATCATCTGCTGTAGTTGGTTTCCTACCAGATGAGAAGCCACACTTACCACGCCCTTTGCCCCGATCGCTAACAAGGGCAAAGTCATGTAATCATCACCAGAATAGATGTGAAATTCTTTTGGTGTCAAGCGGCGAATTTCGCTTGCCTGATCTATACTACCAGTGGACTCTTTAATTCCGATAATATTGCTAACCTCAGCTAACCGGGCAACTGTTTCTGGCTGAAGGTTTTGTCCGGTACGACTAGGGACATTGTATAACAACAATGGTAGGTCGGGACACGCTTGTGCTATAGCCTGAAAGTGTGCTTCCAATCCCGCTTGTGGCGGTTTGTTGTAATAAGGAACAACTTGTAAGGAACCATGTACTCCTATTTTAGACGCTTTTTGGGTGGCTGCGATCGCTTCTTTGGTGGAATTTGAACCACAACCTGCAATTACCTTGGCTTTTCCGGCCACGGAGTGCAATACCTCGACAAACAGCTGGTATTCCTCATCCCAACTTAGGGTAGGGGATTCTCCGGTTGTGCCGCACACCACCAATGTATCTGTTCCGTTGTTAGCTAGATGTGCTGCCAGTTCTGCCGCTACATCATAATTTACACTACCGTCTGCTTTAAACGGCGTAATCATAGCGGTTAAAACATTGCCAAAATCTCCCACCCTTTTTTCACTCCTGATTACCCATGTTTTTATATCTTGGTGGTTCTCTATTGTAATAACCTATCTGCAAATTTATTTCAACAGTAATTTGCACATTTGGTCTTTTTCATTAGTTATTTGTTTTTACTAATGACTAGCTTGAAACGTAAGCTTTAGAAGGTTTGAGTAGATTTTTTTCTACCAGCAACTCGGCGATTTGTACTGCATTTAATGCTGCGCCTTTGCGGATTTGGTCACCACATAACCATAATTCCAAGCCACAGGGATGAGAAATATCCTGACGAATTCTTCCCACTAAAACTTCGTCTTTACCAGTTGCTTCAATTGGCATCGGAAAATAGTTAGTTTCCCAATTTTCTACCAACTTCACTCCAGGGGAGGAATTTAAAATCTCTCTGGCTTCCTTTGCACTAAAGGGAGTCTCAAACTCTAAATTAATGGCTTCTGAATGGGCCCGGAGTACGGGAACCCGTATACAGGTTGCAGTGATTCTGATTTGCTGCGTACCAAATATTTTTCGGGTTTCGTTGACCATTTTCATTTCTTCCTCACAATAACCCAAATCGTTTAATGGTGAGTTATGCGGGAATAAATTAAATGCCAGTGGGTAAGGCAATACCTCAGCGACTGGCGGCTGTCCTTGTAGTATAGCGCTTGTTTGCCTTTTGACTTCTGCCATTGCTCTAGCACCAGCACCACTAGCAGATTGGTAGGTTGCAGCGACGATGCGTTGCACTGGTTTAATTTTATGCAATGGCCAGACTGCCACAGCCATTAAAATTGTCGTGCAGTTGGGGTTGGCAATAATGCCTTGGTGATTAGCTGCGGCTTCTGGATTCACCTCTGGCACTACTAAGGGAACTTCCGGGTTCATCCGAAAGGCACTGGAGTTGTCAATTACCACTGCGCCCTTTTCGACAGCAATTGCTGCCCAAGCTTTGGATGTGGAACCACCCGCACTAGCTAGTACTATATCCACATTTTCAAAGGCGCGATCGCTCACTGCCTCTATTGGTATATTTTCTCCTTTAAACCGCAGCGATCGCCCTACACTCCGTTCTGATGCCAATAGCTTTAAGTCAGCAATTGGAAAATTACGGATTTCTAATAATTCCAGCAACTCTGTGCCAACGGCACCAGTCGCCCCCAAAATAGCTATACGATAGGATTTAGACAAACTCACTTCCTCCTTTAAGAGGTTTATTTGCAATTTCTTGGAACATTTGAAGATTTACTTATATTTAAATGGCGATCGCACTCTCTAAATGCATTTTGAATAAATTGAGATTTTTCTCTGATTTAGTCTATAATCTCTTGATTCTAAATAATTATTGAATACATTTATTTTCTTGATTATTTAAAACATTAAGTTATGTTGCACTCTACAACAATGGTTATCCCATTTATCCTATCGATTTCAACTATATATTATTATACAATAAACAGCCATTTAGCAGAAAAATAGAGATATCTGCACTTAGGTGTTTCATCGGCATCCCACTTGTAATGCGACGAACGTCTTAGCTTCAAAGTTGCTTACCAAGATGATGAATATACTATGATCTAAATGGATAAAACCAGCACAGCATAAAACTGAGCTATACGGTTAGGTAATAGATGCGATCTTGTATCACAACTTACTAATAGCTAGACTCAATACTATAACTTTAACTTGAGAGTACTAACTAGTACAGCGTGGCGTAAATAAACAACCCATCCCAAACGAACAAAACGCTTACGCTGTATTCGTTTTGACTTTTGACTTCCGCCTTGCGGTACTAGTCGCTGAGAACCAGGATATCACGGCGTTAGCCCACTGGATAATTAATTCCTAAGTTTTCGAGGGAGAAAGAAGAACTAATGCCAAATGTCCCCATTAACTAAATTGTTATGAAAGGAAAATGTCAAGTCCTTGGTGATTGGCAGTAAACTGGATCTTTGCCCCAGGACAAACATCCATCTTTGGATGTCATAAAGCCTTTTGGCATCCCATTTCCTTAAGACACACCAAGCCTAAACGCAAACAATTATTGCATCTTGTGTGTACTTGGAGTATAAAATACCAGAAAACTAGAGACGAAGCATGAAAGTTACCCAGGAAAAACTTCCCGCCAGCCAAATTGGCCTGGAAATAGAGATTACGCCGGAAATTACCAAGCAAACTTACGAACAGGTCATTAAAAACTTAGCGAGTACTGCCAATATTCCTGGGTTTCGTAAAGGCAAGGTGCCTCGGACGATATTGCTACAACGGCTGGGTACAACTCGTATCAAGGCAACAGCGCTGGAAGAACTAATTCAAGACGGCATTGAGCAAGCAGTTAAACAAGAAGCTATCCCGGCAATAGGTCAGCCGCAATTGCGCTCCTCTTTTGAGGATTTAATTAAGAATTATGAACCTGGAAAACCCCTGACGATTTCGGCTGCTGTCGATGTAGAACCAGAAGTGAATCTAGTTCAGTACACTGATTTACAAGCCAAGGCTGAAGAAGTCAAGTACGAACCAGAACGAGTGGACGCTACCCTCGACAAAGAACGTCAAGAATTGGCGACATTGATTCCTGTGGAAGGACGTGCAGCCCAAATCGGTGATATTGCCGTAGTCGATTTTAAAGGTTCATTCGCTAGAGTTGAGGGCGAAGACGAAACAGCTGAACTAGAACCGATTCCCGGAGCCGAAGCAACTGATTTTCAAGTTGAGTTGCAGGAAGATAAGTTTATTCCAGGCTTTATTTCGGGAATAGTGGGGATGAATCCGGAAGAAACCAGAGAAATTGCGGCACAGTTCCCAGATCCTTATGCTAATGAAGATTTAGCTGGAAAAGCGGCAACTTTCACAGTGACGCTCAAAGAACTGAAGGAAAAGGAACTACCAGAAGTAAATGACGATTTCGCCCAAGAAATCAGCGATTTTGAAACCTTAGAGGAGTTACGCGCTTCTTTGGTAGAGCAATATCAAAAAGAGGCGGACGACAAAACAAAAACAAATAAGCAGGAAGCGTTGTTAACCGAACTGCTCAAGCACGTAGAAGTTGACTTACCAGCAACCATAATTGAGCAAGAAGTGGATGCGATGCTAACGCAAACAGCAATGCGGCTGTCTCAGCAGGGATTAGATGTGAGAAAGTTGTTTACTCAAGATATTATTCCTCAATTACGGGAGCGATCGCGCACTGAGGCAATTGAACGCATTAAACGCTCTTTGTCCTTACGTGAAGTCGGTAAACGCGAATCTATCCAGGTAACACCAGAAGAAATTGCAGCCAGAGTCACAGAACTTTTGGAACAGTACCCGGAGGAACAAGACGTTGATGAAGATAAACTGCGCTCAATCGTGGAAAACGAACTATTAACCGAAAAAACCATCGATTGGCTCTTAGAACACTCCTCAGTTGAACTTGTACCCGAAGGCTCCTTGAATCCCATAGAGGAAATAGAAGCCGCAGAATCTGATGCTGATGCACCTCAGACAGAGGAAGAAACCAGCGAAGCTTCAACTGAAGTCACTGAAGAATAATTAAAAATCCCACAGCCATCAGTTCACCAGTTCTGAGTTAAAGTACTGGTGAAATGGGTAAATTAAAGGAGATGAGGGAGCAGGGAGCAGGGGGAGAAATAACCAATGCCCAATGCCCCATGACTCTTGACTCCTAAAAACTCAGGGATGAAGACAGAATAATTAAAGAATTAATGAATTCAGCAAATTGTGACACATGTTATCGCCTGAGCTTGATACTGTGTTACACGAGAGGAAATTATATGAGGCATAATGGTTAACACGTACCTATAAAAATCCCATTCGTCGAAAAGGCAGCATCTGCTGCTGAAACATTTGTCCTAAATTATCGTCAAAGAAAGCTTGTATGCTTGTATCGCAGTCGGGAAATAACCCCATCAGCAACCAAAGCCGAATAAACATTAACTCCCAGTTGAGCAGCCCTAGCAACATCGTGCCGATGGTGGTGGAACAATCTGGCATGGGAGAAAGGGCTTTCGACATCTACTCCCGTTTGCTGCGAGAGCGGATTATCTTTTTGGGAACGCCAATAGACGATGCCGTAGCCAACTCAATCGTGGCTCAGTTGTTATTCCTAGACGCCGAAGACTCAGAAAAAGACATCCAACTGTATGTTAATTCTCCTGGCGGCTCGGTCTACGCAGGCATGGCAATCTATGATACAATGCAACAAATTCGCCCTGATGTTGTTACCATCTGTTTTGGATTAGCCGCGAGCATGGGGGCATTTTTGTTGACAGCAGGGGCTGCCGGTAAGCGAATGTCTCTGCCCGACTCCCGGATTATGATTCACCAACCACTTGGTGGCGCTCAAGGTCAAGCCATTGACATTGAAATTCAAGCCAGAGAAATTCTTTACATTAAGGCTAAGTTGAATCAGTTAATGGCTCATCATACTGGTCAGGCCATAGAAAGAATTGAAGCAGATACTGAGCGCGACTTTTTTATGTCGGCAGAAGAGGCCAAGAACTACGGTTTGATTGATCAGGTCATTTCCAGGCAAAATCTTCCCACAGCAGGGGAAAATGTCACCATTCTGAAATAAGAGGCTGGTATGTCTAAGTACGACTCCCATTTGAAATGTTCGTTTTGCGGCAAGTCTCAAGAGCAGGTGCGTAAATTAATAGCGGGGCCGGGAGTCTACATCTGCGATGAATGCGTTGACTTGTGTAATGAAATACTAGACGAAGAGTTACTCGATACAAATGGTGCGGCAGCACAACCGGCACCAAGAGCAGAACCACCTCAAAAACGGCGGACTCAATCTTCTAGTATTTCGTTTAATCAAATACCCAAGCCAAGAGAGATTAAAAATTATCTAGACGAACACGTCATTGGTCAAGACGAAGCAAAGAAAGTCCTGTCAGTAGCCGTTTACAATCACTACAAGCGGTTAGCGGTGATTCAGTCTAAAGCCAGTGGCAAAGGTGGGGCGGATGATGCTGTAGAACTGCAAAAGTCCAACATTTTGTTAATTGGCCCGACTGGTTGCGGTAAAACTCTCTTAGCGCAAACCCTAGCGAAAATCCTGGATGTACCCTTTGCCGTTGCTGATGCTACAACGCTGACGGAAGCGGGGTATGTGGGAGAAGATGTGGAAAATATCTTGCTGCGACTGTTACAAGTGGCAGATTTAGATATAGAGGAAGCGCAACGAGGAATTATCTACATTGATGAAATTGACAAAATCGCTCGCAAGAGTGAGAACCCGTCAATTACCCGCGATGTTTCTGGCGAAGGCGTGCAGCAAGCCTTGTTGAAAATGTTAGAGGGAACGATCGCCAATGTACCACCCCAAGGAGGGCGCAAGCATCCTTATCAAGACTGCATCCAGATTGATACAAGTAATATTTTGTTCGTCTGTGGTGGTGCTTTCGTAGGCTTAGAAAAGGTTGTGGATCAGAGAGTTGGCAAAAAAGCAATAGGCTTTGTGCAACCTGGAGAAGGCCAATCGAAAGAAAAACGGGCAGCAGATACTCTCCGCCATCTAGCACCAGACGATCTAGTAAAATTTGGCATGATTCCCGAATTTATTGGGCGCGTGCCAATGGTAGCAGTAGTAGATCCGCTAGATGAAGAAGCGTTGATGGCGATTCTCACCCAGCCACGCAGCGCCTTAGTAAAGCAGTACCAAAAACTGCTGAAGATGGATAATGTCCAGTTAGATTTTAAACCAGATGCTTTACGAGCGATCGCTCAAGAAGCTTACCGCCGTAAAACTGGTGCTAGAGCGCTGCGAGGCATTGTCGAAGAACTTATGCTGGATGTAATGTACGAGTTACCCTCCCGTAAGGATGTGACACGTTGTACAGTAACACGGGAGATGGTCGAGAAGCGATCGACTGCCGAACTGATAATACATCCATCTTCACTACCGAAACCAGAATCAGCCTAATAGTCATTAGTCATTAGTCATTAGTCATTAGGCAAAAACTAAGGAATAATAACTATGTACCAAGGACAAATGACTAATGCCTTATATTAAAGTTCGTGGCGTTGACCATTACTACGAATGGGTGAAAAAATCATCTGGTTCTTTGCTGAAACCAGTGATGATTTTCATGCACGGTTGGGCTGGTTCAGCTAGATATTGGCAAAATACCGCTAATGCTTTATCGGAGCAATTTGATTGTTTGCTCTACGATATGCGGGGATTTGGCCGTTCTGGTGGGAAGCCAACCATAGCCGAAGCAAGTGAAGCTGTTGCCGAATCTGAGTCTCCCCAGGAAGAATCACAGGCAATCAGAGAGTTAACCTATGAATTAGAAGAATACGCTGATGATTTGGCAGCTTTGTTAGATGGGTTGCATATTCAGCGTGTTTATATCAATGCTCACTCGATGGGCGCGTCTGTTGCCACTTTATTTTTTAACCGCTACCCCCAACGAGTAGAACGAGGAATTTTAACCTGTAGCGGCATTTTTGAGTACGACGAAAAATCCTTTAGTGCCTTTCATAAATTTGGTGGCTATGTAGTAAAATTCCGTCCCAAGTGGTTAAGCAAAATTCCATTTGTTGACCGGATGTTTATGGCGAGATTTTTATATAGTTCAATACCACATTCTGAGCGGCAAGCTTTTTTGCAAGATTTTCTCGAAGCAGATTACGATGCAGCTTTAGGGACAATTTTTACTTCCGTTAGTAAGGCTCAATCTGAAGTGATGCCACTTGAATTTGCCAAGCTGAAAGTGCCAACTCTACTCGTGGCGGGGGAGTATGACAAAATTATTCCAGCCGAGATGGGGCGTAAAGCAGCTGCACTTAATGACAAAGTGGAATTTGTGATGATTCGTAACACAGCACATTTTCCGATGTTGGAAGATGCTCCAACTTATATGCAACTAGTGCAAGAGTTTTTGCAAGTCTCCATACCAGAACCCCAGGTGTGATAAATTGTGGGATTTCCAAGAAATAAATTATTCAAATAAACTAACCACAGAGACGCAGAGAACCCAGAGAGCTTGGAAAAACGGTTGACAAGCTAAATCAAAAAATAGGCGATCCTGAATTGTCAAATCAACTTAAAGAACAGGGTGATAGGTTGACGGAGCTTGACGACAAGGTAACTGCACTTGTTAAGGCTCATCAATGTCCAAGTCGTAATAGTATTTGACCTTTGCTACAACCTAAGCAACTTGGTAACTTGTGCAATTCTTCTAATTCTGAATTAGTCTCATCTTGCAGTGCCGTTGAGATAGTTAGTATCTGTTCTCGCATCAAAGTTAGTTGCAAGAAGTTATTTTCGGATAGCTTGCACAAATTCGGCAACAGCGTCGTATTGGTCAGGATGTCCGATATATTGCAGTAACAAAGCTGGATCTAAATTTGGTAAGAAACCACTACGGTTTACTTCTTCATACTCGCCAACCGCGTTTAACCGGAATATCTTTATTTGGTCAGATTTCCAGAACCAAACTTCAGGTACTTTCTTTGGTTTGAATAGCTCCTTCCGGTTAATAATACCACTAGTAACAATAACTTCAATAACAATGTCTGGCGTTTCTTTATTGCTGCCAATGGTGCCCCTACAGCATGGTCTATTTACGTAGTTTACCGCCGTAGGCATCGCAGGATAATTAAGAAAAGCCTGAAAACTTCCTATTTTAGGTAATGCACATCACGATGCATTTGTACAGTGCGTAAGTCCTATTATCTTTGAATTAACTCAAACCCAGTTCTCGTTTTAGCAAGTTAATTGAGTTAGTACCTATATAATTTTCAACCTTAATCAGCTTTGGTGGACGAATAATATCTTCATCAAATGCTTGCACGGCTGCTTGCACCGCGGCAAAACTGGCTTGATCGGTGATAATTATCTCAGCTCGTTTAACCATTGCTTGAAGTTTATAAGCATCTTTTGGTTGCGAAGTCATTACTAGTAGTTCATCTCCTCGCAGACCGTGGAGGATGACTTCTGCGGCTCTGGCAATCCCGGAACTGAGGCTAACTATGCCAACACAGTTTTCTTTTGGTAGGGTTTTCAAGAGGTTGAGTTCTTTGCTGTAGTCGTAGATATCCAGAGGAATTACCCGTGCAGCTTTAGGAGCTGCGATCGCTTCCACATTACTGATAAAATACCGACTTGTGACTACTGTCGCAGAGGTGGTTTTATCTAACACAGCAGTTAATTCTTCCATTGCTACCAACTGGACTGGTATTTTTAGCGATCGCTCTAATTCATAAACCATCAACTCACCAGCACCCATGTCATAAGATGGAACTGCAACCAGTACCCGCGCACTACAACGCAAGCGCCAGTCAATTTCTGCTAAAAATAGCTCTCTGGCTTGATTGAGTGAACATCCTTGGGTGAGCAGATCATCGAGTGCTTTCTGGACAACTTGATATGCATCAGGATTTTGTTTGAGAATTGGTGATTGCAGCCTGCTACCGCCCTCATGACCTTGGGGACGAACATAAATTCCTGAACCAGCCATACTTTCAACAAATCCGTCTTCTTCTAGTTGACGGTAAACTTTGCTAATGGTATTACGGTGTAATCCAGTTTGCATTGCTAATGCCCTTGTGCTTGGCAATTTGTAAGCAGGGGGATATTGCCGAGAAGCGATCGCAAACCGGATTTGATTAAACAGCTGGGTTGATGCGGGAATTTCGCTGTCTGGCTGAATACGGAATTGAATCATCAGCAAACCTCCTGAATACTGAATACTGAGTGGGGAGTGGGGACTTGTACTGAGCGTACCCCTGCGGGGAAGCAAGCTACGCGTAGCGTCTCGTAGAGAAGCCGAAGTAGTGGGGAGTGGGGAGTGTTGGTTTACTACTGAGCACTCAGCACTTTTGACTCAGCCCTCCTTTCGTGATCGGCTGCATTTGCTACATGTCAAATATTTTATTTACATATAAAGTTTTTCTGGTACAAATTTCTAATGCGCTCCTATTGGTAATTGATAATTTAATTGAAAATAACCTGGGCATACTGGCATAGTTATATCAAATAAACACACGGTTAATCATATAGCACTGGTAAAAATTATTATGACAGAGCAAGCAATAATTACCACAACAGTTAATCTTTTGCAAGATAATATTCAAGTGTCTGCTTATCTGGCAGAGCCAAAAGAATCTGGATCTTACCCAGGAGTGGTGGTATTACAAGAGATTTTTGGTGTTAACGTTCACATTCGGGATGTTACAGAACGAATTGCCAAACTTGGATATGTAGCGATAGCACCTGCACTTTTTCAACGGGCTGCTCCTGGCTTTGAAACCGGATACACACCCGAAGATATTGAAACGGGCAGAGGCTACGCGATGCAAACTCAAGCATCAGAGTTATTGAGCGATATTCAATTAGCAATTGACTACCTCAAAAATCTGCCCCAAGTCAAAAAAGATGGCTTTGGCTGTATTGGCTTCTGCTTTGGGGGTCATGTTGCATATCTTGCAGCTACCTTACCAGATATTAAAGCTACGGCTTCCTTCTATGGTGCTGGAATTACCGCCCGCACACCAGGAGGTGGAGCTCCCACTGTTACCCGCACCAGAGAAATTCCAGGCACTCTCTATGCCTTCTTTGGCACAGAAGATGCTAGCATTCCACCCGAACAAGTAGATGAGATTGAAGTAGAGTTAGAAAAATATAAAATTCCTCATCGTGTGTTTCGCTACGATGGAGCTGATCACGGATTTTTCTGTGACCTTCGTGCCAGTTATAATCCTAAAGCTGCTGCTGATGCTTGGGAGCAAGTCAAACAACTCTTTAGTCAACTGAACTGAAGCATACACAGCCAAGTTCGTTTTTTGTTATTTGTCATTTGTCATCAAAAAGCAGAGATAAAAGACAAAGGACAAATGACAATCTAAACTCCAGTTGCACCATATCAAATAACAATTAATCTTCAAAAGTCATGAATTCCGAATCGAAACTTTCTCAAACAGCCAATTCGCCGTTTACAATGGACGATTTTGCCAAAGCACTAGAAAAACACGACTACCAGTTTCAAAAGGGACAGGTTGTACATGGCAAAGTGTTCCAACTTGACCATGATGGGGCTTATGTCGATATTGGTGGCAAGTCGTCAGCTTTTCTACCGCGCGATGAGGCTTCTTTGAGAGCAGTTACCGATTTATCGGAGGTGCTGCCATTGCAAGAGGATATGCAGTTTTTGATTATCCGAGATCAAGATGCAGAAGGTCAAGTCACCCTTTCTCGCAAGCAGTTGGAAATTCAGCACATCTGGGAACGATTGGCCGAAATGCAGGAGAATGCTCAGACTGTGCAAGTTCGGGTTATGGGTGTAAATAAAGGTGGTGTCACCGTTGATATTCTTTCTTTGCGTGGGTTTATTCCGCGATCGCACCTAGCAGAGCGTGATAATTTAGAAGCACTCAAAGGTCAAAATCTGACTGTGGGCTTTTTGGAAATTAATCGTAACACCAACAAACTCATCCTTTCTCAGCGTTTAGCAACTCGTTCTAGCAACTTCAGCTTATTAGAACTAGGTCAACTGGTGGAAGGTAAAGTTACTGGCATCAAGCCTTTTGGTGTGTTTGTCGATTTAAATGGTATGGGGGCATTGCTTCATATCAAGCAGGTAAGCCAAAAATTCATTGATTCTTTAGAAAAGGTATTTCAAGTTGGTCAGCCAATTAAAGCTGTCATTATTGACTTGGATGAGGGTAAAGGGCGGGTTGCTCTTTCTACCAGAGTTTTGGAAAACTTCCCTGGCGAAGTGCTAGAGAATATGGATGAGGTGATGGCTTCGGCTGAGGCGCGTGCTAATAGGGCTAATAACAAAGCTGCTGAATAGTTTTGAAGTGGGGTGTTTGCATAAAGTATAAATAGTGCGTCACCAATAGCGCCCAAAAATTGATCAATAATCCAAATTGTGGGTTATTTTATTACTCCCCCTGCATCTACAAAGATGTGGGGGGATTTTAAATTGGGAAAACAAGAATTTCAGTCAGCTTTAGATCAATACGGTTCAGTTAAGGCTAAAACTCTTTGTCAAAGTCAGTTTTTTTTAACGTAGACGCTTCTCTACGAGACGCTACGCGTAGCTTGCTTCCCCGGAGGGGTACGGCTTCCCGCAGGGTACCGCAGAGGCGCAGAGGACACAGAGAGAAGAAAAAAATGCTTAACTGAACTGTATTGAGCTTTAGATGACTTTCGCTATGAGCCGCAGAATTTATTCTGAGGCGGACGTGTGGGCAATGCCAACATTCTGTAATGATGCAAATACTTTAGTCTACAATCTCACATTTCAACCCATCACCCGCCATAGGTTAGAAACCTACGGCTAATAGCGAAAGTCCTCTCAAGAGGACTAAACAAGAATTAATCAGCCCTCAGTGCTAGGTATCGGATCTTTAAAATATTGATTAACTCGTAGAAAACAAACCTGTTACAAATCTCTTCGGACTAATGAAAAATATAGCGCTTCTCGTTTCTATGCAATACTGTCTGACCTCACTTCCATTCCTCTCTCCTAAAAGGAGAGAGGCTTTGAGTTTTACTCCCCTTCTCTGCAAGGGAAGGGGTTGGGGGTTAGGTCTGTATTGGACTTAAGTTAGTAGTTAATGCATCGAAAAAATGGATAAAGTCGAATTGAGTAAGCAAAATGGCATTTGACTTACTCAAAATGAGCTTTTACTTTCTCAAACCCCAGTTTGCTTTCTCATTTTGGTGTTTTCCGCAAGTAAAAGGAGCTTTTACTTTCTCAAACCCCAGTTTGCTTTCTCATTTGAGTGTTTTCCGCAAGTAAAATGAGCTTTTACTTACTAATTTCAGTATTTTCAGCAAGCAATTAAGCATATTAAGAAAACAATATGCTTAATTGCTGATTCATTACAGTAATTTACGCACTCGTGACAACTATCCCTTTGAGATTACTTTTCTTTATCTTTATCCAATGCTTCCTGGATTGCACGACGGCAAAATTCTGGAGGATCATCCTTGGTGGATAGTTCTTCCTTCATAGTTTTTGTGACACGTAAATTAAGACGTTCACTTAAAGGTTCTTCCCTCTCTGATTTAAATGGGTTTAAATTTTCTGGATGACCTTTAGGGTTAGGCATTTATGTAGAAATATAAATATAAGTTGAATCACTGGTAGGCAGCAGATTAAATTGTTTTTTAGTGGTTGCAACAACTTGCCGGAAGTACAACCACCAATATCCAATTCAAAAAATGGACACTACTATTTTATGTTCACGCGTTCCGAACTTGAAATCAAGACGATAAAAGAATTACGCGATTTGTGTCGTAGATACGGTGTAAAACCTACTGGGAATGCAGGCTACAAAACCTCGTACATCGTAACTCTGATGGCATTTCCACTTTTAGCGCTCCAACAAATGAAGCTAGGTAAAGGGTTAAAATCCCCTAACTTTAACGCTATCCAGGTAATCAGTTCTGCGATTGAGGAGATGAATTCACCCACAGATGAGCAAGCAGCACTGATTCGCATCACTTTAGAGGGCAGAAAAATGAGCTATCCTGACCGATACCAGCAAGAGAATCTGCTGAACTTGCACAAAGCTAAGATGTCTCTTGAACAAGCTGTTGACTTGTTGAGCCAGTAAAACTAATCCCATTACCCCATCCCCTGCATCTACAAAAATGTGGGGGATAATTTTTTGAGATTAAGATAAATAAGGTGTGACTTATTGGCTAATAAAGACCTAACCCCCAGCCCCTTTCCTACTAGGGAAGGGGAGTAAGATTCAAAGCCTCTCTCCTTTTAGGAGAGAGGTTTGGAGAGAGGTCAAAGTGTATTGCATACAAACGAGCGAACCCCTATATAAACCCTGTAACTATTCAATTTAGGTATTTATATGTTTCTAGTAACTGGAGCAACGGGAGGAATTGGTCGCAGAGTTGTGCGACTCCTCCGACAACGAGAACAGTCTGTGCGGGCATTTGTCCGCCTTACCTCGCGCTACAGCGAGTTAGAACACCGGGGTGCAGAAATCTTTATCGGTGATTTGCTGCATGAAAAAGATATTCAAAAAGCTAGTCAAGGTGTGAAGTATATTATTAGCGCCCACAGTTCTGATAGCGATGCTCTATCTTTAGATTACCGCGCCAATATTGAACTAATAGACCAGGCCAAAGCCAATGGCGTAGAGTATTTTGTCTTCATTTCCGTACTGGGAGCCGATCGCGGATATGAAGACGCTCCTGTGTTTAAAGCTAAACGAGCAGTAGAGCGATATTTGGCAGCTAGTGGCTTAAATTACACTATTTTACGCCCATCTGGATTAGCATCTAACTTGCTGCCACTAGTAGAACAATTTCGGCAAACGGGATTGTATCTGCTGATTGGCGATCGCAAAAACCGTACCTCAATTGTCAGTACCGATGATTTAGCAAGGATAGTGGTGGATTCTGTGACAGTTGAAGGCGCTCGCAACCAGATTTTACCAGTGGGAGGCCCGGAAATTTTATTACGAGAAGATATTCCCCGGATTTTTGGTCGGATATTCAACAAACAACCAGTAATAATTAACTCACCACTATTTGCCGTTGATGGGTTACAGAGTGCATTGGGTTTAATTAATCCCCAAATCCAAAAAGCTTTGGGAACTTTTCGCACATTGCTAGCAAATGAGTTTTTCTGTACAAAAGATGAAATTGCCAATTTGGAAGCGATTTATAACTTCCAATTGGAGACATTAGAAACCTTTTTGCGGCGCTATCTAGCAGTTTGAAAGGGGAATGGGGAGTAGGAGGGGAGCATCCCAAATGTTCAAAAACCTTGATAGCCCTCATCCCCTAACCCCTTCTCCCATGTTTGGGAGAAGGGGAACTAGAGTCATTTCCCCCCTCTCCCATGTTTGGGAGAGGGGCTGGGGGTGAGGGAAAAGAGTTAAGCAAAATTGGGATGCTCCCAGTAGTAGAGACGCGATTAATCGCGTCTCTACTGGGGAGGAAAGAGTAAAAGAAAGGATATAAAGGACAAACAAACAATAAATCATTCCCCATTCTTAAAATCTAAAATTCTATGAAATCTTCCCTAGCTGTAAATGCTGCTCAAGCACGTCAGACAAAAGAGCGATTCGCCCAACCAGAGGAACAACTCACTTATGAATTGGGGAAAGCAGTACAGGAATTGCCACCCCTGTACACGAGATTATTAGCGGGAACGATGACTGCCATCGTATTTGGAACGATCGCCTGGGCGTACTTCTCGCAAATAGATGAAGTAGCAACAGCACCAGGAGAATTAATTGCTTCCACACAGGTAAGACCGGTGACATCCTTGGGTGGGGGGTCAATTGTTGCTGTTAAAGTGAAAGAAGGCGATCGCGTTACTAAAGGTCAAGTTCTAATTCAAAAAGATCCAGACTTGCAAATAACCGATGTTTCCCGCCTAGCCAAATCTTCTAGATTGATTCAGGACGATTTGCAACGTTTGGATGCAGAACGCACCGGAGGCAAAACTACTGGGACTAAAGTACAAGATGAACTTTTAAGTTCTCGCCTGCAAGACTTCCAAGCGCGTCAAGCAGGGGCGGAAGCAGAAGCAAATCGCCAAATAGCACTTATAGATCAAGCCAAAGTCCGCTTGACTCGGTTGCAAGACAACTTAGTGAATGCCAAAAGCAGCGTTACCAATGCCAAAACCAACCTTGCTAACGCAGATAGCATCCGAATTAAAATTGAAAGTAATTTGGCACTTGCAGAACAAAGGGAAAAAAGCCTACGCAGCTTAATGACTTCTGGTGCTGTGCCTCGTGTCGATTACTTAGATGCCCAAGAAAGATTAACTCGTGCAAAGACAGAAATCACTAGAGCGCAAGATGAAGTGACTAACGCCCAGAATAGAATCACAGAGGCTCAAGATAAAGTCACATCATTAGAAAAAGATATTGCTGCCCAAGTCCAAGAAATTCGCCAAGCAGAACAAGCTTACAATGCTGCACGCAGTCAGGCGCAGCGTGTAGCATCAGAACGCCAAAGTGAAATTTTGACCCAGTTCAACAAGCGTAAAGAAGAACTGACAACTGTTCAAGGTCAATTAGAACAAGCGAGGAAGCAGCAAGCTTTAGAAACGATTGAAGCTCCTGTTGCCGGTACAATTTACAGAGTTAAAGCCACCAAAGGGCCAGTGCAATCAGGTGAAGAATTGCTGTCAATTTTGCCGGAAGGGGAAGAAATGCTCCTAGAGGTGAAAGTTCTCAACCGCGATATTGGGTTTATTCGTCAAGGAATGAAGGCAAAAGTGAAAATGGCGACTTTCCCCTTCCAGGAATTTGGCACTGTGAATGGGGAAGTTATGCAAGTCAGTCCGAATGCAATTGTTGATAAAGAATTAGGCTTAGTTTTTCCCACCAGAATTAAGCTAAGTAAACACTCAGTTAACGTGCGTGGTCAAGAAGTAGAATTTACACCAGGTATGTCTGCTTCAGGTGAAATTGTCACTCGTAAAAAGTCAATTTTGACATTCATCACTGAACCTGTGACGCGGCGGTTCAGTGAAGCATTTTCCGTTAGGTAGATTTGTAGCCTCTGCTGTTTTTATAGCGTTTCTTAATCATACAAGGTACATCATAGCCCCCTCTTCGCAAGCGGGGAGGGGTTCTTGTACTTAACTCAATCGACAACCGCTATATCAGCTACGCCTAGCATTCCACAAAACACTGATTTAGTCTTGGTAAACCAAAGCTTTCAAGAAGAATTTAATTATTTTTCCTATTTAATTTCATTACTTCATCAAAAAAGTCATCCTGCAATTATTAATCTTATTTGATATGGCGGTTCCCATTTAGATGGAGTACAACATTACATAACGAGATGTAGGGGCACGGCAGTGCCGTGCCCCTACGGCTCACGTAAACGAGAACCGCTATAATTAGCGGCAATAAAGGTGTGCTTAATGGCCAGGTCTGCATTAATAATATCTTTGCAACGGGCTTATAAAATTGCTAAGGCATCGCTCAAAACTGGCATTCCCACCGATGAGATAGTTGATATTTTAAAACATAGAACCACTCGTCGCCGCTTACTTTATGGGGGTTTGGGATTAGCAAGCGCATTAGCTACAGCTACCTGGCATAATGGACGTGATTCTACGGCTTTTGCCACAATTCCCAAAGTGCTGGTAGTGGGTGCGGGAATTGCTGGTTTAACTGCTGCCTACCGCTTACGTCAAGCTGGGGTTCCTGTAGACATCATTGAGGCTAGGAGCCGCGTTGGTGGTCGGATACGTAGTTTAGCCAACGCAGCAGGTACTGGCGTGACTGTAGAGCTTGGTGGAGAATTCATTGATACAGATCATACGAAATTGCGATCGCTTGCTCAAGAACTTGGTTTAACAATAGTCGATCTACTCGCTACTGATAAAGGATTAGTGCCAGAAACATGGTACTTTCAAGGACGCAAAATTCCTGAACTAGAAATTATTAATTACTTCATTCCTTTAGCACAGAAAATTGAGGAGGATTTAGTTGCCATTGGGGATGGAGATGTAACTTATCGCTCTTACAATCAGGCAACTTTCGCTTTAGATAATACCTCCATTGCAGAGTATTTAGAGCAAGCAAAAATTAATCCCATTCTGCAAGAAATGCTGTATGTTTCTTATACTACTGAGTATGGACGAGAAGCAGCAGAACAATCCTGTTTGAATCTAGTGTTTTTGATTGGTACTAACACTGATATATTCTCAGTCTACGGTGAAAGCGATGAACGTTACACCATTCGTGGTGGTAACGACCAAGTACCCCGTCTGCTAGCGGATTACTTAGGAAATGCTATACAAACTGACACAGAATTAGAAGCTATTTGTATCCGTCCCGATGGTCGGTATCGAGTTAGTTTACGGTCTGGGTATAGAACCTTTGATCGTACTTATGAAAGAATTTTGTTGACATTGCCCTTTAGCACTTTGCGTTTAGTGAAGTTGAAAGTCAATTTACCAGCAATCAAAGAGAAAGCGATCGCAGAATTAGGATATGGTACAAATGCCAAATTAATTACAGCCTATCAACAAAAATTGTGGCGCACTAAATATAACTCAACAGCAGCAACATTTACTGATACAGGCTTTCAAAGCACCTGGGAATCCAGTCGCTATCAAAAAAGCTCCAAAGGTCTGATTACTAATTTTACTGGTGGTGAACATGGTTTATCTTTGGGCAAAGGTTCAGCAGAATCTCAAGCCGAAATACTATTACCACAACTAGATCGGATTTTCCCAGGAATCAAAAACCTACGTCAAGGTCAAGCCATTCGCGCCTATTGGCCTGGAGAACAGTACACAAGAGGCTCCTATGCTTGCTATTTAGTCGGACAATGGACAGGGATAAGTGGAGCTGAACAAGAACGTGTAGGTAATCTATTTTTTGCTGGTGAACACTGCTCTTTATCCTACCAGGGATATATGGAAGGAGGTTGTAGAACAGGTGAAGTTGCAGCTCGGAAAATCCTCAAAGATTTAGGTTGGCGAAATATCTCTGCTGAACAGAAAAAACCAGTTACTACCAATCGATTAAATCGCTATCATCCCAGGATTCCAAGAGACGAACGTTTTTCTGACGACTACACCCAAGAGTCAAGGTAATTGCCTAGCAGCTTGGCGTTAGACATCGCCTGACCGATTAAAGAACCGACATCATAACTATTAAAACTAGAAATAGTCTCTGGTGTTAGATATTCTGCTGTTTTTGTAATCGCCTGACCCATTAAAGAACCGACATCATAACTATTAAAGCTAGAAATAGTCTCTGGTGTTAGATATTCTGCTGTTTTTGTAATTGCCTGACCCATTAAAGAACTGACATCATAACTATTAAAACTAGAAATAGTCTCTGGTGTGAGATATTGCGCTGCTTTTGTAATCCCCTGACCGATTAGAGAAGCAAAATTGAAACTATTAAAACTAGAAAATGTCTGTGATGTGAGATAATTTTCGGTTGTTGCGTTTATCGCTAGCAAGTTGTTGCTAGAAATCGCCTGCCTTGCCAGAGAACTAACATTGGAAATCTTAAAATTAGAGAAACTAGAGATTGTACTTTGTAAACTATTTCCTGCTGTGTCTGGGTAGGCGTAGCTCGCACTTCGGCTGCGCTCAGTGACCGTCGTAGACATCGCCTGACTCGGCACAGAACTAGAAATATTTGAACTAAAGTTTGTACTTTGTGTACTATTTTCTGCGGTTTCTGCCACAATCTGACGGACTTGGGCATCAGTCAAGTTGGGGTTAGCACTAAGCATCAGGGCAACTACACCAGCAACATGGGGAGCAGCCATAGACGTGCCATTATAAGTGGCATATTGATTATTCAGAACTGATGAATAAACCTTGACTCCTGGGGCTGTGACGTAAGCGATTTCATCCGTTCCAGAGCGGTTAGAGAAGTCGGCCAGATTATTATTTTTATCCACAGCCCCAACAGCAATTCCCGACTTGTATGCATAGCGGGCGGGATAGGCTGGTGATGAGTCACCATTATTACCTGCTGCCATGACGACAATTACTCCTTTGCTGCTGGCGTAGTTAATGGCTGACTCTAAAGTACGATTGGAAGATGCGCCTCCTAAACTGAGATTAATCACATTAGCTCCATTATCCACAGCGTAGCGAATACCTTTAGATATGGAACTATAGGAACCAGAACCAGATTCATTTAAAACTTTTACGGGCATAATCTTGGCATCATAAGCAATACCAGTGACACCGTAGTTATTATTTTCTCCTGCGATCGTGCCGGAAACATGAGTACCATGACCGTTGTTATCTAGGGTGTTGTTGTTTTTATCAGAGAAGTTCCAGCCGTAATTATCATCAATATAGCCATTGCCATCATCATCTATACCGTTACCCGCAATTTCTTTGGTATTCGTCCAGATATTATTTTTTAAATCCTCGTGGTTATAGTCAACCCCAGTATCTACAACAGCAACAACAACACCTTTACCTGTGTATCCCTGTGCCCAGACTTCTGGTGCTTTAACAAGGTCTGCTCCCCAATTATTGCCACCAAGATCAGGAACATCAGCAAAAGTATTCTGACCAATAGCTCTAGCCACTGCTGCTGCTCCATTAATCAAGCCATAGCCATTGGTGGAGTTATAATTTTGAGTGCTAAAAGCATTAGTAGTAGCATTACTGCTATTTTCGGAGTCACCATTATTTATCAACCGCACATCAGCATCGGCTGAGTTATAGCTACTACTTCTACTGAAGTTGAGGCTGTAGTCATCCTTCGTATTGAAGCTATCTAATGAGGAGATTGAAGTGATATTGAGCCGTTTATTTGACAATACATTGTTATTAACATCATCAATCAGCATAAGTATTTTTCTCAAAGATAGTAATTGTTTTTTGACACTTTGAAGCTTTAAAATCTTTACAAGAAGATTTCAATGTGTGAATAAGCCCCATTCTCAATAATTACTATGAAATTTCATAAGAAAATGCTAATTTTATTACTAAAAAACATTCTGATAAGTGTGGTTTTTATTAAGAGTAAATTGCTCAAGTAAATCTTAAATCTTTGAAGTGTATTAATGGAGACTAATGCAATGAGAAGAAAACGTTATGATTGTTACTACTTTTAAAAATACTGCGATCGCTGCCTGACTTTTCACGGCATCTGGAAAACCTCTCTCTAAATCTCTCTCCTAAAAGGAGAGAGACTTTGAATTTTCCCCCCTTCCCGTGTCGGGAAGGGGGTTAGGGGGTTAGGTTTTTGGTGGACTTTTCCACATAACGTGAAAAGTCAGGAACGCTGCCTATAAAAGTATTTACACCACTCAGGTTGGAGCGAGGCTAATATTGTGAGTATCTTCGCTCGATAAACGAGCTAACTAAAACGTATTAGGAGCAAGGCTAATTATTAAAATCATCAAAATTAAAATGGCGAATGGAGCATAGCTCCATTCGCTAAAGGCTATCCTTAAGATGCTTTCCAAAGGTTTATCTTTGATGTAGCCACAAGCTTTGAGTTAGTTAAATGTTTGCTTGCTGCCGTTGATATAGTGACCAATACAAACCCTTTTGTTGCAACAATTGTGAGTGAGTACCACGTTCGGCAATCACGCCTTGCTCCAATACCAAAATCAAATCAGCACGTTTGAGGGGGGCAAAGCGGTGAGCAATCAAAAACACGGTACGATTAGCGGAAACTTTTTGCAGGTTTTGCAGTACTTGCTGTTCAGTTTCACTATCCAAAGCGCTGGTAGCTTCATCCAAAACTAAAATCGGCGCTTGAGAAAGAAATAGCCTTGCTAGGGCAATACGTTGTCTCTGTCCACCAGATAAAGCAGTACCGCGTTCGCCAACATTGGTTTCGTAACCGTAGGGTAATTGACTGATAAAGTCGTGGGCTACTGCTAGTCTTGCCGCCTCTACTACTTGCTCTGCGGTAATGTCGGGACTACCGAGAGTGATATTTTCCAAAATAGTACCGTTGAATAAAAAGTCTTCTTGGAGAACTACACTAACTTGTTGCCGCAGTGAGGCTAAATCGGCACTTTTTATATCAAAACCATCAATAAGGATGCGTCCTGATTCAATTTGATAGAGGCGTTGCAATAGCTTAGACAGAGTACTTTTACCAGAACCGCTACGTCCGACAATGCCAACAAATTGCCCTGGTTCGGCATTGAAAGAGATTCCGCGCAGAATTGCTTCAAAGTTCGGGCGGTAGCGGAAAAATACTTGCTCGAAGGTGACTTGCCCTTTTAAGGGTGGTAAAACTAGGCCAGTTCCCAGTTCAGCTTCTGGGGAAACGTTGAGAATATCACCAATGCGATCTACAGAAAGTAGCACTTGTTGGAGGTTTTGCCACAACTGTACTAAGCGCAAAAGTGGCCCCGTAACTCTGCCAGACAGCATTTGAAAGGCAACTAGTTGTCCGATTGTAAGCTTTTGTTCGATGACTAATTTTGCGCCAAACCAGAGAATCAGTATGGTAGACAAATTGGTAAGAAAGTCACCAATATTGCTGCTGATATTGGAAGTGGTAGAAGCTTTAAAACCTGTGCGAATGAAGCGAGCAAATAAGCCTTCCCAGCGATCGCGGGCTACTGGTTCTGCTGCATGGGCTTTAACGGAGTGAATTCCGGTGATTGTCTCTACTAGAAACGATTGACTATCGGCACTCCGGTTAAAAGTTTCGTTGAGCCAGTTACGCAGAATTGGTGTTGCAACTATCGTTAAAGTCGCAAATAGCGGCAGTACTGCTAAGGCTACAAAGGTGAGTGGGATATTATAGTAAAACATCAATGCTAGGTACACCACAGCAAAGATGCTATCCAAAATCACAGTTAATGCTGTACCTGTGAGAAACTGACGTATTTGTTCGAGTTCCTGGACTCGTGCTACTGTGTCTCCGACGCGCCGCGACTCAAAATAAGCCAAAGGCAGACGCATCAAATGGCGAAATAGCTGTGCTGATAAACTCAAATCCAGACGACGAGCTGTATGGGTAAAAATGAATAGGCGCAGAATGCCAAGTATGGATTCAAATATGGCTACTAACAAAAGTGCGATCGCCATTACATCGAGAGTCGGCAAACTCTCTTGCACCATCACTTTATCAATGACGACTTGCGTAATTAGTGGTGTTGTTAACCCCAAAAGCTGCAAGGTAAAAGATGCTAACAATACTTCTGTGAGCAATCCCTTATATTTCCAAACTGCTGGGGTGAACCAACTGAGGTTAAATTTTTCTTGCTGGGATATGAGTTCTACTTGCCACAATCGCCCATCCCAAGACGCTTCAACTATCGACTGCGGTAAGCTTTCACAAATGCGATCGGGATTGAGAGGGTTAGCGATAATTAAGCGATCGCCTTTAACTCCATAGGCTACCACCCAAGATGGACTCTGGGGTGAATCTGAATTCCACAGCAGTAAAGCTGGAAATGATAACTGTCGCAACTCACCCCAACTCACTTGTAACCGCCGCAACACTAACCCTAACTTTTCTCCTGCTTCCACAACCTGTTTTGGGCGTTGTCCTCTGAGTTGGCGCTGCACCCATTCCAGTTGCACAGAATTTTCTAACTGTTGCGCCACCATTGTTAAACAGGCAGCAGCAGTGTTCCAACTGGCAACAAAGGGATAATTTGAGATGATCAGATTGGCAGCCGGAAGTCCTTTTTGGGGTTGGAGGCTGTGGGGGCTAGAAGTTCCCTCTGAGGCTGGCGCTAATGAAGGAGTGGAAGAAAAGGAAAATGTGTCTTTCTCTCTCTCCACATTCACTGGTAAAACTTGCCAGAATTCCTGAATTTGTGGGTTAGAAAATTCTGCCCACAGCGCTGTATGCCAACACACTACTACTACTTCTTTACTAGCAGCTACAGCTTTAAAATCCGCAGACAGCTTTTG
>Ga0335394_10000695_pt1 | contig 36529 bp, 26 predicted proteins | sample MAT03_FD_205741 | JGI IMG/M metagenome (GOLD analysis project Ga0335394, IMG submission 205741) | Freshwater microbial communities from Lake Fryxell liftoff mats and glacier meltwater in Antarctica - MAT-03 (spades assembly) (version 2) ...
ACATTGGTGTCAATGCTTTAGATTATTCCGGCTATCCCGACTGCCGCCTCGATTACATCCAAGCCATGCAGGAAGTATTTCGCTTAGGAACGAAGCAGGGAAGAGAAGGAGAAGCTATTAAGATTGTCACACCTTTGATCGAACTTAAAAAAACAGAAATTATTGAATTGGGGAACAATTTGGGAGTACCTTGGGAGCAAACTTGGTCTTGTTATGCAGGCGGCGAAACTGCGTGCGGCGTTTGCGATTCTTGTCGGCTGCGGCTGGCAGCTTTTGAGGAATTGGGGCTGAAAGATCCGGTGTTTTATGCTTAAACAGTATTCCGACTCGACGGTTGAAAGCGCTCCTCCATATACTCTCGTCTCTCTCTAGGAGACTAAAGAATAAACGGGGCTGCTGCTAACTAAGATTTGGTATAAAAAGTTGCGCTATTTTGATCGCCCTTTTCATCAAAATCTTAATGAGACAATTTTGCCACACTACTCAACCCGCTATTCTTTCGCCCTTTCGCCACAACTTCCCCGCCCGCAGCTACAATTTCACCCAAAATTAGATCGCCCGCCGCCCCATCCAGCAACTGAATTTGAATTTGCTCCAACCTGGGCCCGCACGCAGAAACAACCGTAAGTTCCGCATTTTCGCAGTGCCAAACGTCCCCAACAGCGGGCATTCTTTGTAACTGATAGCTCAGAAAACCTCCAATTGTCTGATAGTCGTCAGCTACTGGCAAATCCAAATTCAATATTTGATTCACATCATCTACATTTAACTGCGCTTGCACCAAAAAAGTGCGATCGTCCAATACTTGCAAAGCTATTTCTTTACTGTCGGGCGACTCGTAGCTGCGGCCGATAATTTCCGCGATCAAATCCCTCAGCGTGACTAACCCGGAAATGCCGCCAAATTCATCAACTACGATCGCAATTTCTTCCGACGAACTCTGCATCAAAGGCAGTAATTCCCCCAGCAGCATCATCTCCGGCACAAACCTCACCGCACGCATCCAAGTTACAATTGGCGTGTCAGGAGATAGCAAACCTTCAGCTAGAGGTTTTGCAAGTTGTTTGAAACCAATAATGCCAATAATATCGTCTAAAGAATCTCCAGTCACGGGATAGCGGGAATGGTTGGAAATTGCCATTTCGTCGAGCAAAGTTTGAAGGGTAGCCGTCTTCGGAAGTGCGATAATGTTCGGCCTCTGCACCATCACTTCTTCTACCCAAACTTCGCCAAATTCAAACACGTTATTGAGCAATTCTCGCTCTTCTGCTTCCAAGCCGCTTGATTCGGTGGAAGTCGCTATAATTAATTGCAGTTCTTGGGGCGTAACTGGCCGGTGCGTTAGGTCGTATTCGATGCCCGCAAGCTGCAAGAGCGATCGAGTGGATTGATTGAGAAACGATACAAAGGGATTGAACAAACGGGAAATTAATAAACTCGGAGGCCCTAAACTTCTGGCTAGCTGTTCGGAATAAAGTAACGCTACAGATTTGGGAAACAGTTCGCCGAGTACGATTTGTAGGTAAGCTAGCAGGAAAAAAGTTACTATTGATATTCCCAAAGAATGGGGGACGGCCGACTTGATGTAAAGTGGCAGCGGCAAACTGGCGATCGACATTCGGACTAGCACGGCGATCGTCTCTTCCCCAATCCAGCCGAGAGCTAAACTAGAAAGAGTGATTCCCAACTGCATTGTTGAGAGCAATCGCTCGATACTTTTCTGCAAAGATTGAACAGTTAAAGCTGCAATGTCGCCAGCCTCTACTAACTGATTGATGCGCGATCGGCGTACCGTCACCATCGAAAACTCAGCCGCCACAAAAAAAGCATTGATCGCAATCAGCAACAGCACTGACAGCAACCGCGACAGCACCTCTGTCAAACTCATCGCGGGTAAATCAGATATCTCCTGCACTCTCGCCCCTAAAAGTGACACAATGCTCCCTAAAAAAACTTTCTCGATCAAACCTGAGAATCGGTCTACAGGTTTGGTCTTCTTTTATTTTACTTCGCCACTGGAATGCCAGATATTTGCAACTGAAGTTTTTGACCTGGATAATCTGTCAGCGTCAGCGAAACTTCCTTAGCATTTTCCAGCAAAGCTGTGGGAATACTCACCGTACCGTAAAACACCTGCCCGTTGGGGGGGAGTTCCGACGGCAAATCCTCAGCAGTCGCGCTCAGGGCCCGGCCACGATCGTCAGTGACGTTCAAGAAACTGTAGAGAAACCTCACAGCTTGGGAGCCTTCATTTTTCATGCTCACGTCTAGCAGCATGGAATTGTTGCGCTGACTGGCCGCGCTTACCTCCAGAGTTATTCCCCCGTCGCGACTGTTCAGGGGAAACTTGGCGCTGGCATTTTGTGCAGCCGGTTTTTTGGCCGCGGCTGGTTTAGAGCTTGCCTTCTCTGTTTTAGTATTTGCCCCGGCCGTTGTTTTTTCTGGATCGCGACCTTCTACCCGTGCTTTGACGGTTGTGAGAATGTCTTTTTCTTTCAAAATGCTTACTTGGTCTTTGCTAGCCTGAGTTCCCTGCTTGCCGCTGCCAGCATTGTTGCTGGGGCGAATATCGGGTTGAGTCGTTCCTTGCAAGGCTTCGCGACCTATAGTAAATCCCCAAACAGAACTCGTCACGCCAGCTCCAAACATCAGAGCGAGCAGAATTAGAGTCAGCACTACCGTCGAATTCACTGCCATTGCCTATAAGTTTATGCCGAGCCCTAGAAACTGCTTTGTCCGGTCGATCGGCTTGCCTCACATTGGCTAACAGGCGATCGGGACTCAGCAGATCTAAAGATTTTGATTTTTGTTCTCTAGTTCTAGCACGGACTGGGAAATTATGTTATACTTCATTTTGAGTTAGATCAAAGAAATCGATTTAACGGCAGTTGGCCGAGCGGTTTAGGCAGCGAACTCATAATTCGCCCCAGGCAGGTTCAACTCCTGCACTGCCGATTTTTAATAATTTAGGACGCTCCGCGCGCGAAAAACCCCGTTTCTTCCTAGATACTTGGTGCCTCAAGCCAATATTCTCGTAGAAACCTGGTTTATTGTGCCAAAAATCGGTAACGACACTAAAAATCCGGTTTCTGCCCGCTGCGACTTTGATGATAAAGCGGCTTTTTTTACCGTTTCTGCTGGCGGCAACGAAGTATTGCTGCCAAACAACCCGGTGGATTGCCACCCGTGCGTCCCAGACTCTCAATCTTTTTGTAGGGCGTTGCTCCTAGCGCGCCCAAAATATACTAATTTAGTCGAACAGTTCAGTTTTGCCCCCTTTAAAATCTAAAATCTAAAATCGTATTATCCCTTAATTAACTCCACTCCGTCGCGCCCGTCGAGATCTTGAACGTAAACCTTAACTTGTTCTTCCTTTGCAGTCGGCAACTTTTTACCCGTAAAATCTGGCTGAATCGGTACTTCTCGGTGGCCACGATCGACTAATACCGCCAACCAAATTTTCTCCGGCCGCCCGTAATCGTTTACCGCATTCAAAGCCGCTCGACTCGTTCTGCCTTTATATATAACGTCATCTACCAACACCACAGTTTTGCCCGTCAAATCGAAAGGAATTTCTGTTTTAGCCGGTGTCCGCATCGCAACTCGATCCAAGTCATCTCGGTAAAAGGTAATATCCAAAGCGCCCACGGGTACTTTGACTTGTTCGAGAACTTCAATTTGATCTGCCAAAATTTGAGCTAAAGGCACTCCTCTACTATGAATGCCCAACAGCACTAACTCCGAGGGATTCCCTGATTTTTCGACAATCTGGGAAGCGACGCGGGTGAGAGTGCGCCTCACTTCATCAGGGGATAAAATTTTGATAATTTTAGTCATGGGTTGCTGCGAGCTAATTGTTGGCTGTTGGCATATCTAACAATTTGAGATTTGAGATTTGAGATTTGAGATTGACTTTACAGATGAATTTGGGGGTTTGAACAAAGGTCAAAACTTTTTTTTGCTTTTGTCTGTGGCTGATCTCTGTGTTCTGCAGGACTTACCCCGAACGGATGAAAAGCAGATGCTGCGATTGCTTGGCTGAGGGCGAACAATCACAGAAATACGTTATTTATGCCTCCTGGACTGTTCGAGTGAGGTCATAAGTTAGCGGCTCAAACCTAATAAGGTATAAAAAAGCAATGATAGTCCCAACCAAATCAGAAAGCAATACCGAGTTAATTCCAATGCTGGGCAAATTAGCTGCGCTGTGATAGGGTAAACCGGCTCGCCTAACAGGGGTTTGTGTTTGAGAACTCCGCGATAGGAATTAGTACCTCCTAGTTGCACTCCCAAGATGGCGGCGTAAACGCACTCGCTCCAACCGGAATTGGGACTGGCATCTTTAACAGCATCTCTCTGACAAATCTGCCAAATGTAAATCGGTTTGCCAGATATAAGGGCTAAAGTAATCACTGTTAGCCGGCAAGGAATCCACGTCAGCACGTCTTCTAGTTTGGCGCTAAACCATCCTAAATCTGTGTATGGCGCTTCTTTGTAGCCGATCGTAGAATCTAATGTGCTGGCTGCTTTGTAAGCGATCGCCAAGGGGACTATAGCATTCGCCCACATCGAGTTAGGATCGATCGGGCGATCGGTAACACTTAATAATAGATGCGGCAGAGCGAACCCAACTAGGGCATAAAATAGCGGTGCTGTCACACCATCGACTGCATTCTCTGTTACAGTTTCTAACAATGCTCGCAGAATTTCTGGCTCGGATAAGTTTTCGGTATCCCGGCCGACGTAAAGGCTCAACCTTTCTCGCGCCTTGACTAAATCTCCAACATTTAAAGGTGCTAGCACATCCTCTGCTGCCGCCCTCAAACTGCGACCTGCAAAACAGCTTGCCAGCAAAATGGTCTGTATGGCAATACCTAAAAGAGGATGTACCCAACTAGCAGCTTGGACGATCGACCAACTGACAGTATAACTGCCTACAATCAGCCCGATCGCTAGTATTGTACCAGCACATCGTAGCAGCAGTTTGTGCTGCTCGCCAGCGGGACGAGCGCCTGCTTCAGGCATTTTGCCTGCGGGATTATTCCATATATTAAAGACAAGTCGAGTATAACGGTCGATCGCCCAACCCATCGCCTGCACGGGATGCGGCCAACCCCAAGGATCGCCGATCGAATAATCCAACACCGCAGCTAAAATCAAAACAGGAAATTCATCCGGCATCATTATATATTGTGTCAAACTTGATAGTCTGTCCGAGCAAGAGCGCTCGCAGGATAGCCACGGTTTTAAATGCTGCCACCCTTGCTGACTTGGATTTTTGATCCCTAATTTTAACTGCTGAGATTACTTTCGTCGCCCAGCAAGTGTACGTTCTCCTCCCAATTAACACCGTCAAAGGGTAGGATCTGAAAGTGCGAAATGGCATCAGAGTCAAGACAGCGGACGTTGACATCGAATTGATCGGGATGCGATCGGGGGCGATAGAACGAGTGAATGCCGCAAATTCGGCAGAAAGTATGTTGAGCAGTTCCTGTATTAAACGTATAGGTGGTCAAAACATCTTGGCCACTGAGCAAGCTAAAACGTTCCGGCGGCACAATGAGGTGCAAAAATCCCTTCTTTTTACAGATAGAGCAGTTGCAATCAGATGCTTCGTGTTTGTCAACGGCGACACGGAAGCGGACAGCTCCGCAGTGACAGCCGCCAAAGTAGGTAACAAGTGTTGCGTCCATGTGTGCAAGCTGGCGATCGAATAAATGAACTTACCATTTAAATGATAAAGCTGGTTTCTTCCCCAAGAGCCGCTTGCCAACTGCGGACATCATAGTATAAGTCTTCGAGGGAAATACTGTACAGCGCTTCGGCAAGTTTTTTGTGCAATCGGTTCCACAAACTGAATGTTACCCAGTCCTCTGCTTGCGTCGCGTCGGGAAAATGTCGAGGTAAAGGTTCAATAGTTTCACCTACAGCCTCTAAGATTTGTCCTAAAGAGATTTGAGCTGGCTGGCGGGCCAATTGATATCCTCCTTGGGAGCCCCGAACAGATTGGACTAAACCGGCTCGTCGCATTTCAATCAGCAATTTTTCTAGATACGGAGCCGGTAACTCCTGTCGCTTCGCTATCGATTTCACCGATGTCGGGCCAAAGCGAGGTTGCAAACTTAGATCCAGTAATGCTTTGACACTGTAGTGTCCGCGTGTGGTTAACTTCATGGGATTTTAAGAGCGGGGCAAATATTCAGCTAGCTGATAGCTGATAGCTTATGCTACCGAGTTTAGAGATTGCTCGCACCGGCTGCAGCTACTCCTCAAGAAAGACTGCAGGTTGTTAAAAATATTTAGATAATAGTGGTTAACAATTGAGCCGATCGGTGTAATATGGTTTTACGACCAGCTATAAAGCTAAAGTTTCTTGGTCAAACCAAAAACCAACCGAGAAAAAATCCGTACACCAGTTGAATATTTCAGGACTCAGTAAATGGCTAAAAAGAAAAATATCGAACCCCTTGAAGGCGAAGATCTGATCAAAAAGGTCAAAGACCTAGAGAACCTTACCAAGGAAGAAAAAGCTAGAGCCTGTGGCTACTACACCATTACCAAGAACGGCGTAGAACGGGTCAACATGATGAAATTCCTGAATGCGCTGATTGATGCAGAAGGCATTCAGCTAGACGGGAAGCAAAACGGCAATGGACGCGGCGGACGCTCTGCCAGCTATCGGATTAGCGTTCAATCTAACGGCAACTTACTGATTGGAGCTGCCTACACCAAACAGATGGAACTCCAGCCAGGAGATGAATTTGAAATCTCTCTTGGACGCAAGCACATTCACCTGCGCCAAATTGATCGAGAAGAAGAAGTAGCCTAGGCCTTTACCACTTGCTTTGACTTCTTGCTTGAACTGGTTGGTTTGACTTCAAGCATTGACTGCAAGCAGAGAATTGGCTCTGAAATCTTTCTGTGAGCCTAAAACAGTATGGCTTCTATAGATGGCAATGGCTCGACAAAAGCCACTGCCACTACTTTATATTTTCCGAGAATACCTATTCTCGCCCCTCGCTATATCCGTTTGGAGAAGCGGGGGATTTTCCGCGTAGCTGTTAAAGAGAAGTTCTGCAGCCGATTGTGTACGGGATTTAACGGATGTAATTGATGGATGTTCGATGGATGGATGTTCGGCAGCCAATTGTGTACGGGATTTAACGGATGTAATTGATGAACCGAAGAGGTTTGAAGGAAAAATTAGGTTTGGTTGAGCTAGGAAACCCACCAAAGCAAGAAAATGGCAGAGGTATTCTCAGCTAACAGTGCGTCATACCAGTTGAAAAAAAGAATGCAACTGTAGCGAAGCTCGAAAGCACGAGCTTGATCATTCATTCCCAATTATTTAACCTAAAATCTAAAATCTAAAATCTAAAATTTTATGTGTCTGTGTGGGATGTGTTTTGAGGGCAAGGAAGCAGCCTCGATCGCCCGTAAGTGAAATTACAGGCTGGAACAGTTAAAGTGTTAGGGAGCAATTAGTCACCAGCCTATGCCGTTGCCCCGATTCGCGAGCAAAACTTCTCAACACCAAACAAAAATCTCCCTGCGTCACCTTCTAGTGGCCTCTTTTGTGCTGCAAATCGTCGCAGCAGTCGGGATTGTCGGGTATCTGTCATTTCGCAACGGAGACAAAGCAGTCGAAGAGCTCGCCGAGAAATTGATCGCGGAGACAGGGAAGAGAGTTGAAGAAAAGCTGATTTCTTTTCTCGAACATACCCAGTGGGTAAATCAACTTAACGCTGAAGCGATCGAGCGCGGTGAATTAAACTTACAGTTAGAAAAGCCACAGCCTCGGGGAGAGAAGTTCCTCTGGCAGCAAATGCGATCGTTTAAAAGCATTCAATGGATATCCTTCGGTGCTGAAAAATCAGGAGAATATCTCGGCATTTGGCGCAACCCCACGGATAACAGCTTGCAAATTGTCGCGGCGAACAAGTCTACCAACTTTCAGAGCATATACTACGCTACAGACGGCCTAGGCACTCGCACCGCTAAATTAAAGGCAGAACCCGGAACCTAAGATGCCCGCCTCCGCCCCTGGTACAAAGAAGCTGTCGCAGCTAACAAACCCATTTGGACGAGCATTTATCCAGGTTTTACTTCGGGGACTATTTTTATTGCTGCCAGCCAACCGATTCGCGATCGAAATGGTAAATTGCTGGGAGTTTGTGCAGTAGACTTTTCGCTCTTGGAGCTTCAGCAATACCTCGATCGCATCAAGTTTAGCAAAACGGGACAAATTTTCGCGATCGAACGATCGGGCTTGCTGGTTGCCAGTTCGAGTCAAGAATCACCCTTTAGAAAGATGCCGAGAAAGCAGCAACTGCAGCGGGTGAATGTTTTAGACAGCCAAACTCCTGTCATTCGCACCGCAGCTAAATATTTGTACGAACACTTCGGGGGCTTTGGCGACATTAAGCAGCGGCAGCAACTGAAATTTAGCCGAGACGGGCAGGAATATTTTGTGGAAGTGCTGCCGTTTTCTGATGTTTACGGTTTGAACTGGCTGATTGCGATCGCAGTTCCCGAATCCGATTTCCTGGGGGAAATTAACAGAAATACCAGACTACAATTTTACTTGGTTTGGTGGCGCTGCTGCGACCATAGTCGTGAGATGGCCTAACGTCCTCGCTCAAAGGTCAATACACTCTGATAATTATCATGCTTGATTTGCTGCTAATAATTTAGTGTTTGACTTGACTTTTGTCAAGCTAGAGTTAACCCCCCCGATCGCCCTTTTGGTAAGGGGAAATCGAGGGGGTTAACTGTTATACGATTTTCGATTTTCGATTTTCGATTCAAGAATTGGGTATGGCTGATGACTACCAGAGTTTGGAGCACGGGCCTACAGTTGCATTTTTTTCGGGAAACTGGTGTTATTTGTCAAGTATCTGAGGATATTAAGCAGGGTTTGCTTCGGCTCGTCTTTGTAGCAGGCGGGCAATTTCAGCTTTTTCTACAAGTCCGACGAGGACACCATTTTCGCGAATGACGGGTAGTTCTTGTACTTTGAGTTGTTCCAGGAGGGTGACGACTTCGAGGAGGGATAATTCTGGTTTGACGGTTGTGGAAAATTCGATCGGCTTCAGGAGTTCTTTCACTAAAACTTCGGGCCAGCGTCCAGTAGGAATGGTTTTGAGGTCGTCAAGGTCGATCGCCCCTACCAATTGTCCGGCATCATCTGTTGCCAGGAACCTGCGCCAGGTTTGAGTGCTACCGATCACGTAGTTGTTGGCAAATTCTCTGAGGGACAAGTCTTGGGAGACGATCGGGCTTTCGGCGGTAACAGCATCTGCGGCTGTCAGCCCTGCGAGTTGATTTTGGACTGTGGCATATTGGGCAGATTGACCGGCATTTTGCAGTAAGAACCAACCGATTACTAGATTCCAAATATTGCCGAAGATGCCTGTAGCAATGGCAATCCAACCAATTATTTGACCAACGCGGCTAGCAAAAATTACACCTTTGTAAGGGTTGCCAGTAATTTTCCAGACGATCGCTTTGAGGATGTTGCCGCCGTCGAGGGGCAAACCGGGAATTAAGTTAAATAAGGCTAAAACTAAGTTGATCGAAGCTAAAAGTCCGACGATGGCCGCTGCAGGGCCTGTGAGACCGGCGCCGATGCCGATCGCTGTTAACAAACCGGATAACAATAAGCTGACCAACGGGCCTGCAATGGCTACCCAAAATGCTTCGGCGGGGGTTTTGGATTCTCTTTCTAAATTAGCCAGTCCGCCAAACAGAAACAGCGAAATCGATTTCACGCCAATTCCCTGTTTGATGGCTACCCAACTGTGTCCTAATTCGTGGGCTAAGACGGAAGCAAATAACAGTAACGCTGTGAATAATCCCAGCATCCAGGGTGCTACGGGGCCCAATGTGGGAAACAGGGCAGCTAATGCGCCGCCGTATTGCCAAGTTACTAAACCCAGAACTAAAAACCAAGATGCGTTGACATAAAAGGGAATTCCAAACAGGTTGCCGACGCGAAATGTACCGTTCATAATTGGCTACCTCTGATATTATGGGCGAGAGTTTTTTGCTCTCTGTTTCCTTATGGTAACGAAATGTAACTGAAATGTTAATGTTTCAATTAGGGTGTTATCCGTCTGTAGAGGTTCGGTTTGCTGAATAATCACCGCCGGCTGCGGTTGGAGCCGGGGCTGCCAGGGGTTGAAAATCCCTGTCGGGAGAGCGGAAGTCATCTCTCTGAGGACTGAACATTATATTTATTTGAGTTTTAAGTATAAGTTTTCAGTCGGTTTTAACCGACTTTACTTTTGAGACGGGGAATTAATTCCCCGGCGGACTATTACACCTGTGGCAAGATATCAGTTTCAAGCAAGTTTAGCTATAATTACTTACCATAAGAATAGTTTTGGTGCTAATAATTATGTCAGAATCCTTTTTGCTCGGTCGGCTGCTGCTGCAATTCAACAGCGAAGTGGCTGATATTATTACAGACTTATCGGCTGTTGCTTTAACTCCCGACGGCCATTTGTGGCTGGGTTCCGATGAGACGACTTCGATCGAGCGTTTGTCGCCTGTGGCGCCTCATATTTTTGGAGAACATCAAAAATTTGCGATCGGGGATTTTATCGATTTATCGGGAGACGACGAAATCGATATCGAAGGAATTGATTTCAACAGCGATTATCTTTGGTTTGTGGGTTCTCACAGCACCAAACGCAAGAAAGCTAAAGGCAAAGACCCGAATAAAGACATTCAAAATTTAGCAAAAATAGAGAAGGAGGTCAACCGTTATTTGCTGGCACGAATTCCTGTAAAAAACGGGACTTTGTGCAAGTCAATTTCCCATCCTGACAATCCCAAAAACCAACTGAAAGCGGGATACCTTCAGCAGACAAAAACGGGTAATTTGCTGACTGATGCGCTGAAAGATGACAGTCACCTAGGTCTATATTTATCTGTGCCGGTTCCGAGTAAAGAAAATGGCTTTGATATTGAAGGGTTGGCGGTGCGTGGCAATCGGATTTTTCTTGGTTTACGGGGACCTGTACTGCGGGGTTGGGCGATAATTTTAGAAATAGAAGTGCAAGAGTCTAAACAGGGAGTTTTAAAGCTAAAGGCTATTGGTGAAGCCGGCAAGTTTTACAATAAACATTTTGTTGATTTGAATGGTTTGGGGGTGCGAGAATTGTGTTTTAACGGGGAAGATTTAATTGTTTTAGCCGGGCCGACGATGACTTTATCTGGGGCGATGAGGGTTTTTCGGTTAAGGGGAATTTTAGGGCGATCGGGCGACAGTATTACTGGGCAAGATGGAGGAAATTTGGAGTTTTTGTTTGACTTGCCTTTTCAGGTTGGTACGGACAATGCTGAGGGGTTGAGTTTGTTTCGCTATTTGGGGGAGGAGAATTCGTTGTTAGTGGTTTACGATTCGCCGGCTGCGAGTAGAATGGTTGGGGAAAATGCGATTTTTGCGGATATTTTTAGATTAAGTTCGTAGCTAAAAATTCATTCCTTAGAATTAGGGAGTTGCTTTCCTGACTGCGAACCGAAATTTGGTTAATTGTCGATCGCATCCCCTCCCAGCGGCCGACTGTAGCGTTTCAATTCATCAATCAATCGAGTATCATTAGAAGCTGTTCTCGCGCCGGCTTCGGCCGCCCACCGCTTCAAATCTTCAATTTGCGATCGCGCGATCGCAGCTAATGGTACTGTATCCTCGATCGACCTCAAAACATCCTCCGTCGTCAAATCCCGGCGCTGTCCGTTCACAAAAGTGCCAAAAGCCCGGTACAGTCCATCAATCACAACTTGCTCGATTTCCGCACCGCTAAAATTCTCAGCAGACTTCGCCAAAATCTCCAAATCAAAATCGCGCAATCTAGTCGGCCGCAAACGCTGCAAATGCACCTTAAAAATATCTTGCCGTTCCGATTCTGAGGGCAAATTCAAAAAGAAAATTTCATCAAACCTGCCCTTTCTCAGCAACTCCGCCGGCAAAATCCGCACGTTATTTGCAGTTGCGACGATAAACACCGGGCTGGTTTTTTCCTGCATCCAAGTGATCAAACTACCGAATACCCGGCGCGAAGTTCCCGAATCGCCGTCGCCACCGCTGATGATGTTGCCGAAGGCTTTATCTATTTCGTCAATCCACAAGACGCAAGGTGCGATCGCCTCTGCCAATTGTATCATTTGTCGAACGCGGCTTTCGCTTTCCCCGACCACGCCGCCGAACAATCTGCCAGTATCCAAACGCAGCAACGGCAAACGCCATTCGGAAGCAATAGTTTTAGCCGACAAAGATTTGCCCGTTCCTTGAATTCCTACTAACAAAACTCCTTTCGGATTCGGTATGCCGTAGCGACGCGCTTCGTCAGTAAAAGCATCTTGCCGCATCTTTACCCACTGTTTCAAATTCTCCAAGCCGCCCACACTTTTTAGGGATTCTCGGGAGTTGAAAAACTCCAAAATGCCCGTTTGGCGAATTGCTTGCTGTTTTTCCTCCAAAACTCCGTCAATATCTGACTCGTTAATTTGCTGTTTGGCGGCCAAAGCTTTAGCCAAAACCCGCCCGATTCTAGCGCGACTCAAACCTTGACAAGCTTTAACCAACTGTTCCCTTGCTAAACCGCTAACTTGCAACTGTTGCGGCTTTTCCACAACGTGGGAAATTAAACTGTCGATTTCTTGGACGTTGGGCAAAGGAAAATCAATTACTGTTACTTCTTCTTTCAATTCCTCCGGTAATTCCAGCGTGTGAGAAGTAAGAACTATAGTTTTTTTGCTGCGCTTCAATTCTCGCGTTAAATTCCGCAATTCTCGCACTACCGCCGCGCTTTTTTCGCTGTATGGATATTTCAAAATAGGGTGCAAATCCCGCAGTACAAATATGGTATATTCTTCAACAGCAGTTTTGCTGACGCGATCGAGCGCCGCCATTACCGAACCTTTCCCAGAACCGTTATCCTCCCAGCCGCGCACGAGATCCCAGAACAACACCCGGCGCGCGGGAGTTACTTGCAGCGCTACTTGGGCAATTACGGCTTCGACCGGTTCCTCCTCCGCGCTGACAATGTACAGCAGCGAATAGCGGGCGCGAATCATCAAATCTAGTCGCTTTACCAGTGCCTCGAAATGGTTATTTTTACTGCCATTGACGACATCTAATGCTTTGGGGTTTGGGTAATTTTCTGTCATTTTAGTGGATATTTTAGAGGGAAATTCAACTTTATTAAATATTTTGTTCGCAGTCGGGATTTTAGTCTTTAAAATGATTTCACCCAACTAAAGGTTTGTAGTAAGGATGTTAGTCCTTAATAACTATTTAACCAGACTAAATTCCGTACTGCAAACGTTAAAATTATAACAGTCTAGTAGCCAATTGACTACTTAGCAACTTTTCGAGCTTGTTTCACCATGTCAATGAGAGTGTGGTGAGCATCTTCGGCGTCTTTTAAAGTGCGATCGAAATTTACTCTGACAGGCACTGTTTCGCCATTGACTTTAGCGGTTAAATCCATGCCGTTGGCATCAATAGCGAGCATTTGAGCCGATGTTGCCTCGGGTTTGCCGCCATATGCTTGAGCGTACAGGACTATAGCACTAGCGTGGTCTTCGTTCATGTGAGTGCAGATGCGATCGCTAATCTCGGTGGAAAACTGGTCTGACATGGGAGATTCCTTGTATGCAATATCGATCGATTGTACTGCGATTTGTCAGACAAATTCGCAGTTGACAAGCTACTTCGCAATTTGCTAAGATAATATGAAGACAATTTTAGAGGGAGTCTTATAGATTAGATGGGTAAATTTGTTTGTTATCGAGAAACAGTATGCACGTTATCTCTCAATCAGCACTCAGGAAATTCTGGGAAAAGTATCCTGATGCCGAAACAAGTCTGCGCTCTTGGTACAAACTAGCAACAACAGCAGAGTGGTCAAATTTAGCTGAAGTGAAAGCAGTTTTTTCTTCAGCCGATAGAGTTGGCAACTTTACTGTCTTTAACATCAGAGGTAATAACTACAGACTGATTACCTTCATAGATTATGAATATCGACCTAAAAAAATTTTTATTCGCTCTGTACTTACTCATGAAGAATATGACGAGGATAAATGGAAAAAAGACCCGTGGTATCAATAATAGATAATGTTCTACTTTCTTAATTGCATAGTCACATGAACAACTCTAGCGCTTATATCGAACTACTCAAAATATTTCCTCCCCGACCCATAACTGCTGAGGAGGAATTAATTGCAACTCAAAAAGCGATCGATTCTCTGTTGGACAAAGGCGAACTGACTCCTGACGAACGCGACTATCTAAACGTACTCGGAACTCTGGTTTATGAATACGAGCAAACTTTAGAACCCATACCTGACATTTATGGGATAGAACTGTTAAAAGCTTTGATAGAAGAATTTGATCTTAGACAAAAAGACCTAGTTCCTATTTTTAAAACCGAGTCTATTGTCTCAGATATCCTCCATGAAAAGCGTCAACTTACAACCGAACACATACAAAAACTTGCAGAGTTTTTCAGTGTCTCGCCGGCTGTTTTCTTTCCACTGCCTAAAGTTGTTGGTAATGCTGCCTAAAATTGTTTGTAGTAAGGAATTTAGTCCTTATTGACTAAAAGCTTTTATAGAGGACGATCATTCTCACTACAAACTGCACAGCCTAACTAAAAGATCGATCGTCAAACGGCAATTCATCAAACAGCGAATCAATATCAGCCTCAGCAACAGCCTCAGACTTAGCAACTGGCGAATTAGCGCGAGAATGCACCTTTGTTACCGGCAACTTAGCGGCAGATTCCAAAACAGCAGGCTCAGATTTCTGTAGGTTAACTACAGGTAATTCTCCCCCATTTTCGCCATTTTTGCTCGTTTGATTCCACATCATCATCCCCAACAAACCATCAACCAAACCGCCACCGCTACCGTTGCCTGTTACCGCAACATCCGGCACAACTCGCACGTTGCGATCGCCTATAATTTGCATTAACTGCAAAGCCGTATAACCCGAACCTCCCAAAGCCACAACACCCGCGCGGTAAGCTTCAGCTTGAGCATTTCCCTTCACCCGAATCGACTCAGCTTCACCTTGAGCTTGTTTCACCTGAGAATTCGCTTTCAACTCAGAAATCTTCACGCCTTGTTCCGATTTCACCATCTCTTGTTGAATCTCAGCCAGCGCAGTTTCCCGCACCAATTGTTGCCGCTGAGTTTGTGCTAATTGCTGCACCTCATAAGTCTTGCACTGTTCCTCAGCAATTTTGCGATCGGTTTGAGTTTGCATCAACTCTGCCGGCGGCAAAATATCCCCGATCAAAGTATCAATTGCTTGCACGTCATATGTACGCAAAGCTGCTTTGATATACTCGGCGGCTTCCGCTTGCCTGCCACTTCTTGCCGAGAGAAAATCTAATACAGAATAAGCTTGAGCAGAGTTGCGGAAATAATTGCCGATTGTCGGCTGCAAAACGTGGTCTACTAAATTTTGCATCGAACCGACGCGAGAGATGACTTTCGGAGCATCCAAAGCTCCTACGTGAATAATTTGAGCTACTTCCAAATCAAAGGCAAAACCGTCTTGAGAACGCACGGTTAAAGATGAAAGTTTAGAATCATAACTGTGTCGTTCTGTCTTGCCCGACCAGTTCAATACTATATTAGTAGTCGGCACTAATTCTACTTTCAAAATCCGAGTATTCAGCGGATGTTTACCCGGATAAAGAGGAGTCACCCACACGCCTTTATTCCCGACATTTACTAAATTTCCGTGGGTGAAAGCAGCGCCGCTGACATCTTCCGAGGTTTTGCCAACATAGGAAATGACTGCGCCGACATAGCCGATCGGGATTTCGGTCATTGCCACTTGGTCAACCCCGACAAACCAAGGATTTAAGTTCCACGAACCGGAAAGCAAAACCTGTTCCTGCAAACCGCGCCGCCCGCCGGCGGTGATAAATTTTTGCGTGTTTTGGAAGTTGTCGTGATTCGGGATAATCGGGCCGGCAATTTCGCCATCTTGAATCGGAACCCCGTCAAAAGTTGTGACAATTCCTACTTTATCTGGGGCAATTCTGTACAGCTTTAACTGTTCGGCTGTCATCCCATGTTTGGCAGCATTAGCCGCTGTAATTACTGTAAATAATGCTGTATTAATTCGATAGCTACCGCCAGTCAAGATGCCGAGTTGTCTACCTTTTTCGCCGTCGCCTTTGAGGAATTGGCGAGCATCTTGAAAATTATCACAATCTGTGATTTTGCCGAGGATGCGCTGCGGTGGAATTGACTGACCACCTGCTGCGATAATTAAACCAATTTCGCCTTGGGGAACTATTGTTAAAGATTCTTTGCGGACGTTGTACTGCAAAGGCCAATAACCCCAGTGCCAACCGGGGGGCAAAGTATCAGCTTGATATCCAGCTTCTCCGTTTAAGGCAATTAAATCTCCGGGCGGTAAAGACTTGCCGCCGAAGCTAAACTTTTTACTGACAATGCCAACTTCCCGATCGCCAATTACGACTAATCCGCCAAAAAATAATGGCAGGACTAGAATAATTATCATACCGCCGATCGCGATCGGGATAAATCCACCCGGCCCTAGCTGCATTGTCTGCACAGGAACAGTGCTGCGTAACTGCCCTAGCTGCAAGCTAGAATCAGGTTTTGCGGCTAGCTGAGTCGAAGTTTGATTGGCGGGTGGGATATTGCTAGTAGCTAATACCGGCGAGGGTTTCAAACTGGTTATTGCACTAAGAGCTAAAGACGCCGAAACAGCGGCTGCGAACTGTTTTAAAATGCGGGCTTTGACTTGAGATTTGGGCAAAAGTGAATAAAGCATTTTTTTCATAGGGATAATTTGTCCTATTAGCTCTACCTTAGCTCTGCTTTCAAGTTTTGACGTAAAACTTAAGGTCTTATTTTTCATTTTTTGTGTTCATAATAGTCATATTTTTCAGTATAAATACTTATTATTCCGATCGCGCGCACAACTCAAGAAACCGGGTTTTTCCGGGTTTGGTCGCCTGTAACGAAGTATTTCGTAAAAACCCGGTTTCTGGCCACCCATGCGTAAATCCTAGGCTGGGTTTTGTGCAAAACTAGAGGCTAACAATCCCCCGTTTTAATGCGGCAATCGCGGCTTGCGTGCGATCGCCAACTCCCATCTTGCTCAAAATATTGTTGATGTGAAACTTGACTGTGCTTTCGCTGATGTGCAGCATTTCACTAATCTCGTTGTTGCTTTTACCGGCGGCTATGAGGCGGATGACTTCTAATTCGCGATCGCTCAAGGATGGCCCGCTGAGGCGATCGGCTAACTTAACACCCACTGCCAGCGGAATGTACTTTTTACCATCAAAAACCGCCCGAATTGCTGCTAAAAGCTCCTCTGGTTCCGCATCCTTCAGCAGATAGCCCTTAGCACCCGCTTGCAATCCGCGATAGATGTTTTCATCGCCGTCATAAGTCGTCAGCACGACAATCCGGGCGCTGGGAAACTCCGCACAAATCGCAGCAATGGCGGCGACTCCATCCATTTGAGGCATCCGCAAATCCATCAGCGCGACATCCGGCTGATGTTGGCGAAACATTGTCACAGCTTCCTGGCCGTTACTGGCTTGCGCTACAACTTTCAGATCGGATTCGTTTTCTAACAACGCCACTAAACCTTGCCGCACAATATAATGATCGTCGGCAATTAAAACGCGAATAATATTTGATTCGTTAGTCATGGTTTCCCTGTTAATCTTATGAAAGAGGACTTCAGTCCTCACTACAAACTTATAATGTTGGGTGCTTATGGGCGCACCTTACCGCTATTGTTTGTCATTGCGAGGAACGAAGCAATCGCAAAGACTAAGATTGCTTCGTTCCTCGCAATGACATGATGGCAATTATTTAGATCCACCTACTTAAATATCTCAGATCCGGTTACTCCCGATTAATTGAAATTATAACTTCCGTTCCCTCCCCCGGCTGACTGTTGATATCCAATTGTGCATTAATACGTCCCGCACGTTCTCTCATTCCCAATAAACCAAAGCCATTACTAAAACAAATACTTTCCGTGTCAAATCCCTGTCCGTTGTCTTTCACCTGCAAAATAAACTTCGATGTTTCGTAAACCAAATGAATTTTAATATCCGTAGATTTTGCATATTTAAAAGCATTTGTCAACGCTTCCTGCCCGATACGTAACAGGTTATTTTCCACCTCTAAGGGCAGGGAATATGCCGTACCAACTACCTCAACAATAGTGCGCGTATTAGTATCTGATGACATTTGCTTGGTAATGTAATTGAGAGCGCTATACAAATCGCCATTTTCTAAAAGTTGCGGACGCAAAGATTCAACAGAGCGTCGCGCTTCACCAAGTCCAGAGCGAGCTAGTTCGCACACTGTTTGAATGTGCGATCGTGCTTGTTCTGGATTGGCTGCAATTAGCCTTTGTGCAACTCCCAAATGTATAATAATGCCTGTAAAAGTTTGCGCTAAAGTATCGTGAATTTCCCGCGCCATCCGGTTGCGCTCTTCCAGAATATTTTGGTCTATGAGTTGTCGAGAAAGCCTTCTGATCCGCAATTGATTTTCGACTCGTACTAAAACTTCTTGTTGCTGAAAAGGTTTTGTAATGTAGTCTATTCCGCCCACAGAAAATGCTTTGACTTTATCAAAAATTTCCTGCAAAGCACTGATAAAAATTACTGGGATATCCTGACTGCGCTCACAAGATTTAAGTTGTTGGCAAGTTTCATAACCGTCCATTTGAGGCATCATAATATCGAGTAAAATTAAATCGGGTAAATTGGACTGGATAAAATTGAGAGCTAATTTGCCGCTTGGGGCTAGGTGAACTTTATATCCAGCGGCTGATAGTATCCCGCTTAAAAGTTTTAAGTTGTCAGGACTATCATCAATAATCAAAATACTTTCTTGGCTCGTAAAGCTGAGGTTTTTGTTCATTTTTTCTCCCTCAATGTGTGGATTGAATGTCAATACGTTTGGGTTAACACTGTTTATTACCCGGAGATCCCCCTAAATCCCCCTTAAGAAGGGGGACTTTGAGAACCTTCTTGTCCCCCCCTTTTTAAGGGGGGCTAGGGGGGATCTGGCTTAACTGAACCGTCTTGGATTAAATTTAGCAAATGTTCGTACTGAAAATTTTTAATGCAAGCTGCGATCGCCCTAGCCAACGGTTGATTGATTTCGCGGATTTGACCGATCGCTATTTGCATCTGTTCCAAATCGAGATTGCTAATGGCTTGCTGGAGGTTGGCTACTAACTCAGGAGGTAATTCAGAAAAGGCGGTTTTTGTCAATACATTTACTTCATTTTCTGGGAAACTGGGCGCAGCGTTTAGTTCTTCAAATATGAATCGCACTCCGATATGTTTGTGCAGGGCATCAAATATGTTGGCTTCTCTAAATGGTTTGCGAATAAAATCATCGCATCCGGTAGAAAGAACCACGGCTTTTTCTTCTTCAAAGTTGCTTGCTGTGATGGCAATAATTGCTGTAGCTTGACCTTCGATCCCCCCCCCGCCCCCCTTAAAAAAGGGAGAGCTAGATGATGCTGTGCCTTTAATTTGTTTAGTTGCTTCATAGCCATCCATCACCGGCATCCGCAGATCCATAAAGATTAACTGCGGTGCATATTGCTCCCACTTTTCTATTGCTTCTCTCCCATTTTGGGCTTCGTAGATTTCAAAACCTAGGGGGGAAAGCAGTTTAACTAGCAGTTGGCGGTTGTCCCAACGATCGTCTGCAATGACAATTCGATAGCGGGGTTGATTGGGTGCGATCGCAATTACTCGCCGGCTTGGATGTTCCGGTGGGCGATCGGCACTTTCAACTGCATTAACTTTAATGTCAAATTTGAAGAGAGTACCGCATCCGACACGAGAACTGACTGTCATTTCACCGCCCATTAACTGCACAAAAGAACGTGCGATTGCTAACCCTAATCCGGTTCCTTCTTGCGATGCTTCCCCGGTTTTGGTTTGCACAAAAGCTGCAAATAGCTTGTCTAATTCACTAGCATCAATTCCCTCTCCCGTGTCTTCTATCTCAAAGCAGATTTTCCGAGCCAACTCCTGACGGTTAATTCTCACAGAAATGCCGCCTTGGGAGGTAAATTTTATCGCGTTAGAAAGCAGGTTTATCAAGATTTGGCGCAATTTTATTTCATCAGTCCGCACATATTCCGGAACGTCTGATGCCCGCTCTACTAATAACTGCAATCCCTTATTTTCTGCTTGAAGTTGAAACATATCTTCGATGTCGTTCAGCAGGCGGTGGAGGTCAAAGCTTGTCTCGTTAAGCGTCGCGCGTCCGGCTTCTATTTTGGACAAATCTAATACTTGGTTAATTAGTGCGAGCAAATGTTCTCCGCTGCGGCTGATAATATTCAGGTGTTCTTGCTGTTCCTGGAATAGGTTAGAACCGCGATTCATTAGTTGGGAAAAACCGAGAATTGCATTCAGGGGAGTCCGCAATTCGTGGCTCATATTTGCGAGGAATGTACTTTTTGCTTGGTTGGCTGCTTGTGCTGCGGATTCGGCTCGTTTGCGCTCGATGATTTCTCCCTGAAGTTCAAAAGTGCGATCGCTCACTTGCTGTTCTAAGGTGCGGTTGTAGTCGGCTAGCAGCTTTTCGGCTTGTTTGCGATCGGTGATGTCTGCAAAAGTGGCGATCGCATAATTAATCTTACCAGTTTCATCAACAATCGGCGTGCTGGAAACTTCCAAGGAAACAATCTTATCAGGCCGGTGGAACTCGATATCATCTACTTTGACCGTTTCACCCGCTAAAGAGCGCACAATGGGCATTTGGTGCGTCGGATATAACTTGTTAGTTCCTGCGAGATAAAGTTGACAAGCTTCTGCTAATTTCTCAGTATTTGCTTCTGGTATTGTAGGAATGGCACTTAGTTGATGTGCTGTCTGATTTGCGTAGGTAATTTGTCCGGTGGTGTCATGCACGGCTACCCCGATGGGCATAGCATCGATAAATTGAGTCAGTCGGCTTTCGCGTTCCTTGACTTCCGCGTAGAGTTTAGCATTGGTAAGTGCGATCGCGGCTTGTCCCGATAGCAATTGTAACACTTCCAGGCGATCGGGAGTAAAAGCTTGGGCGGTGAGGTTATTTTCGAGATAAACGATCGCACTCAGTTGACCTTGATTCATCAAACCCGCGCACAAAATAGACTTTGGCTGGCGCGTTTTGATGTAAGGTTCGTTGGTAAATTGTCCTTCGCGGGTAGCATTATTTAGAACTAAATTTTCTTGAGTGCGAGCCACATAATTGATAACGGCAGCGCAAAGTTCCGGGCAATTTTCGATCGGAATGGATGGTAATACTTGGATTCGATCGCTATCTACTGCGCCTTCAGCTTTCACCAGCAATTTTCCTTGCTCTTCTAAAATCAAATATCCTGTTTGTGCCCCCACATTTTCAATCAAAATCTTCATCAGTTTGGACAGTAAATCATCCAGCACAATTTCGCCAGAAATTACCTCGGAAGCTTTCATTACTGTATCGATATCCAAGGAAGAACTAGAACGGCTGCCCGTGGTTGATATAGTAGTTGAAATGGCATTATTTTTCGGTCGAGCGAGCGTAAATAACTGCGGATATCGCGCTTCCAAATCTTTGACTTTAGCCGTCGCACCCCAAAGTTGATAGTAGTAACGAGCTTCCTGCATATAAGCTTTGGCTGTTAATTCTTTCCCCCTGGATAAGTAGAATTTGGCGGCGAGTTCGTAAGCGAGGGCGGCTTCGTTAATATATTCGTGTTCTTTGGCTAGGGAAATCGCGCGATCGTAATAATCCATTGCTTCGAGAAATTGCCCCAAAACTCGTGCTTTTTCAGCTTCAACTAGATAAAATTTATGCAAGTAATTCATGGGAGCGTGATGCGCCCATTTACACATCTTTTCTTGGTTGAGAGTCACTCGATCGAGCCAATTATTTTTATCGTCAATCGTTGTTCTCTCGCTCAATAATCTTAAATAAACTAAAGAATCATAAAAGTAAAATATCGGAACAGTAACTACTCCTGGATCGCCTTTTATATACTGTTTTGCCATGTCTGCATTATGGGCGACTCGATAATTATCTTCAAATAAAAAACCTAAAATCAGTTTATTTAAATAAAGCAATAGCAACCCGTGATTGTCATTGTTTAATAGATATATAGGTAGTGATTCATCCTCATTGTAAGCATCTCCTATCAATTGAATAGTAGTGTTTGACTTAGCTTGTAAATTGTGAACCACCTCTAAAAGCATAGAGAGGTAATTTAAGCCACTTGTTTGTCTGAATTTGCTAATAGTTTCACGGTAATTTACGATTTCCTCTTCTAGTTTTGCCAGTTCAAAGCCCATTGCATAAGAATTCAAAGGTCGCTCGAATAAAACATAGCCAATAAATTCCACGTCTCCTGTATCAACCGCACTCTGATAAGCTTCTAATAACATCGCTCTACTTTCTTTTAAATGCTTTTTCCAAGGGAGAATGTGATTGCCAATAGCATCTAAAACTTTAGCTTTGACTTCCCGAGCATTAAAGCGTTCTACTAACTTTAATGCCAATTGGGAAAAATGATAACCCAACTCAATATCTAAAACACTCGCACACAGTACAATGCCATATGTCGCATAAGCAAAAGCCGACAAAATAGAATTTCCATATTCGATCGATAAATTGACATTAGCTAAAGCAATTAATGTCATTAAATTGGGATTAGCTATAGAGGTAGCCCCCATTAGTCTTGATAAAATCAATAAAGCGGCCAGAGGTTCGGGCTGTGTCATCTCGGGCAAGTCAAGCAAGTCCTCTATTTTCCCGCCAGCCAAAAGAGATTTTGTTTCTTCAAATCCTTTTTCAACATCCCTCATGTCTGGGTTTTCTGGTAAATTTATCCCCAATAATTGTAGAAAATACAAACCGATTTTTATGCCTTCTTGAAAGTTGCTTTGAGACAGCGCTGTTTGAATTTTAAGAGCGTAAATCTTTGCTCCATCGACCGCAAATTTAGCATTTTCCAGCACCAGGGCAGCTAAACTTTCCATCCCATCGAAATCCCCTAAAAATAAGCTGCCTCTGCGGCTTCTTGATGCAATTGCAAGCTGACGTTGTATTGCGCCAGCCAACAGTTTTCTCCCAGCAAATTTATCCCTGTTTGCAGGTAGTTGAAAGCTGGCTGAAAAGCTACTGATGCCTTGGCTTTATTGCCAGCAATCAGATTGAACTCAGCCAGTTCATCTTTTTCGGATCGATCGCTAATTAATGAAGTGGCAAAATTCAGTTGATTAACAATGTCAAATATTTTGTCTTCTCGCTGTTCGGAAGGAGTATTTTGCAGCAGCATTTGCCCAATTTGTCTGTGGACGATCGGCTGATCTCGATCGGCAATTAGCGAATAAGCAGCTTGCTGAATTCTGTCATGAACAAATTTGTATTCTAGCGATTGGCTGCTGGGTAATTTTCCGGCAATTTCTAATTCCACATCTCCCATATTCCCCAGCAACACGACTAAATTTTCCGCAACTGCTGCATACAAATCATCCGCCGTTTCTCGCAGAGATTTTTGACTAATCGAAGCTAGGGTTTTGACATCAAATTGATTGCCAATGCAGGCTGCTATTTTTAAAGTTTCCTGCGTATTCTCCGGCAGTTGTTGAATTTTGCTCGACATCAATTCGACAACATTATCAGTGAATCCCCTTCCTTGAATTTCCCCTAAATCCCATTCCCATCTGGTAGCGGTAAATTCAAATTGTAACAACCCTTCGGTATAAAGTGCTTTGAGAAATTCATTCATAAAGAAAGGATTGCCACCAGTTTTCAACAGCACTAACTCAGCAAGGGCTGTGACTCTTTCCTCGCGGCAATTCAGCGCGTCGGAAATCAATTGAGTGACGGTGGCTAAATCCAAAGGTGACAGAAAAATGCGATCGACACTGACTTTATTTTTGATAATTTCTTCAATTGTCAAGCTTAACGGATGAGCGGGAGAAACTTCGTTATCTCGATACGCGCCGATTAAAAACAAACCTGGTGTGGTACCGCTCATTAACAGTTCGATTAACTTGATAGAAGCGCCATCAGCCCACTGCAAATCGTCTATAAATACAGTCAGAGGATGTTCTGGTTTAATAAAGACTGTAATGAAATTCTGAAATACTAAATTAAAGCGATTTTGGCTCTCGCTCAGCCCAACCTCTGGGACTGCTGGTTGCTTGCCTACGATCAATTCTAGTTCAGGAATGATGTCAATGATGACTTGACCATTTATCCCTAAAGCTGTTAATAATTTTTGTCGCCACTCTTGAAGTTGTACTTCACTTTCAGCTAACAGTTGCTTGACTAATTCTCGCAGTGCGCTGACAACAGCACTGTAGGGAATATTGCGCTGGTACTGGTCGAATTTGCCGGAAATAAAATAGCCGCGCTTTTGAGTAATCGGTTTATAGAGTTCTTGCACGATCGCGCTTTTGCCAATTCCCGAATAACCCGCAATTAAAAACATTGCGCTTTGCTCGGAAGATCGATCGAAAGCAGTTAAAATAGTAGCAATTTCTCGCTCCCTGCCGTAAAGTTTTTGCGGTATTTGAAATTTATCGGAAATGTCTTGACAAGCTAACGGAAAAACTGATATTATATTATTGCCTAGCAATTGATTCAAGCATTCTTCTAAATCTGTTTTAATTCCCAAAGCACTTTGATAGCGCTCTTCAGCATTTTTCGCCATTAACTTCATCACAATATCAGAAATAATTTGCGGAATTTCTGGATTAACCTCAGATGGAGATAAAGGCTGTTTGGCGAGATGGCTGTGTACTAATTCCAGCACATCATCAGTGTCAAAAGGCAGTTGATGCGTCAGAAGTTCGTAAAAGGTAGCGCCCAGGGAATAAAAATCAGTGCGGTAATCGAGACTGCGGTTCATTCTGCCGGTTTGTTCCGGTGACATATAGGCGAGAGTTCCTTCTAAAATGTTGGGATTTTTTAGGGTATGATTTTCTCGCGTTAACTGTGTAGAAATGCCAAAGTCGATGATTTTTAGCTGGCGGGTATCTGGATTGAAAACGATGTTTGAGGGGTTGATGTCTTTGTGGATGATGTTGGCTGCGTGAATTTGTCCTAAACTTTCAGCGGTGGCGATCGCAATTCGTAACAATTCTTCTACAGTAAATTTTTGTTGCTGCATCCAAATTTTCAAAGATTCGCCGCCAAAATCCTCTAAAAACATCACGAGGGTGTTTTGATATTGCTGCAAATCGTAGGCTTTGATACACCCCGTCAGGTTCAAAGATTGCGTAATCTTATACTCTGTGCGGTAGCGGGCGAGTTCTTGGGGTGTGGGATAATTTTCTTTGAGGACTTTGAGGACGATCGCCCGATCGTGCGATCGACTAAATGCTCGATAAACCAGGGAATTCGCACTTTCGTAGATTTGACTTGTGACTTCAACGTCAGGAAGAGTCAGCATATTCACCCTGCGGTCAACTGTGCGTTGAACATAGCATAAATATGCCGATCGCACAATACGTGCATCAGCCGATTTTAGATTTTAGATTTTAGATTGGACTCCACAGCTTAGATTTGAGATTTGAGAAGCCAAGACAGGTTTCCCAGTCAAGACAACCTGTTCGATAATATCAGCGGCGCGGGTGGTTCCTCCCGATCGCGCGATCGCCTTTTGCATCTCGATCGCCCTTTTTCGATACGACTCTTGGGTTAGGACTTTCACAATTGCCGATCGGACTTTATCAACACTCAACTCCTTCAAAGAAACCACTTCACCAACACCTGTATAAGCAATCCGCGCCGCCACTCCAGGCTGGTCATTCGCCACAGGAATTGCCACCATCGGTACTCCATAGCTCAACGATTCCAAAGTCGTATTCATCCCAGCGTGAGTAATCGTCAGAGTCGCTTTTTGCAACAGTTCTAATTGAGGTGCATAGCCAACAACGATCGGATTTCCCGGCAATTGCGGCAAAGATTCTGGACTCGCGCCACCTCCCAGAGAAATTACCAATTGAGCGTCTAATCCTTCACAAGCAGAGGCGATGGTTTGAAAAACTTCTAATAATTGATTTTGAATGGTTCCCATTGAGGCATAAATTAAGGGTTGACCTGTTAATTTTTCAAATGGGAAAGGTACTGGTTTGCGCGTCGCTGGATTGTGATAAGGGCCGGTGAAATGGAAGTGTGGGGGTAATTTTTTCCTGGGAAACTCGAATTTAGGTGGTTGCTGGCTGAGTTGGGCCAGTTTAGAGTAAGCATCATTCGGGTGCGAGTGCAAAGGTAATTTCCACTTTCGGCGATACTCAGCGATGACTTCTTTAATTGGTTTGGTAAGCAAATTGAGTGACTGATAGCCGACTTGATTGCGTAAGCATCCTCCCCAATTTGAATTGTATTGCCAAAGGGTACAAATAGGAGGAATGTTAGCTTCTCGATGCAGCATCAACCCATTACATATTGTGATAAAAGGAAGGTTAATAAACTCTGAAACGGTTCCTCCTTCGAGTGAATATTGGTCTACAAGTAAAGCTTTTACATCGGCTTTTTTAATAATCTCTGGAGCCTCTCTGAAAATAACAGCCGAAGTTTTCACAACTGCATTGAAATTATATCGCAAGGCAGCCAGTCCGCTGAGTTCTCCCATTTTGGTAAGGTTTTCTGCGATCGCGCCGAGCGGAAATTCATTTTCAGCTAATGGCTGAAATTCTAATCCGCTGGCTAAAGTTCTGGCTTTAGCATCGGCGAAGCAAAATACAGTAACTTGATGGCCTCGCCGAAGCAGTTCGCTGCCCAAAGTTGTCATGGGGTTGAGGTGGCCGTCGGCTGCTGGACAGAGGATGCCGAAGTGGGTCATTAGGGAACGCTCCGTGTGAATTTAAAGTTTTTTTAGTTCTAGCATGGAATCGGCGGTGTGAGGGGTTTTTGTTGGGCGTTGGGGAGTTGGGGCGATCGTTTGGAGAAACTCAGGAATCGGACGCAGATTTTAGTCATTGCAAGAGAGTATTACCAGTATATAGTTGTAAGCGATCTGCGATACCTAGCCAAAAGTTCAGGTAATCTCCTCAACTAAAGGTTAGTTCAAACAGGCTTTTTTTTATAGGTGCAAAACTCTACTTTGAGCTAGCGACTTCGGCGGGGTAATTTAATAAACTAAATTTAAGCAAAGACCAGCACTAGCTTAGCTGGAAAAAACAAATAAGGAGTTACTTCCTTAGAGTGGCAACTATAAAAGGAGAAATCAGATGGACAACACTTATCAGTTTTCCCGAGAAGTTGAGCAAGATTCTGCCGTGCAGCCGCAACAGTCGCCTGCCAATCTTGTCGCCGAAGAATTGAACGAATTGGAATTAGAGGCGATCGCAGGTGGCCATTGCAATATGGCCAATGGCGCTCGTGCTGCGAGTATCCCTGTGATCACAGGCAGGGGGCCAAGGCCGGAATTTGCTATGGGTCTGTCCTATTACGAGTAATGAGCTTGTGCTGAGTTCAACCACATTAGGAGGAAACATCAAATGGAAACCAACAATCAATTTTTGCAAGAAGTATCACCCCAGTTGTCCCAAATCGCAGCATCCGAATCGGCCAACTCAATCGATGAAGAATTGGACGAATTGGAATTAGAGGCGATCGCGGGTGGTATCCGTACTATCACAGTCAGCGGGGAAAAGCCATATTTTCGGGGCCCGTCTCTGAACTTAATTGAAGCAGTGCAGTCCTATTACGGGAAATGAGCGGCTTGTAACTAGAAGCGATCGAGCTTCTGCTGAGTTTAAACACTCAAGGAGAAAACATTAATGGAAACCCAGTTTCTTAAATAAACTGGGTTTTTATTTACCTCATATCATGTACGTGTGAATCGAGCGTAATTCCTATAGAGGCGGTTTTTGCCATCCCAAATCGACTAAAAATAATAATTTTGTCAACCCGCTTTTACCTCTATAGCGCATCTAAATCCTGATCATATAAATATTTAAAAAATATGGATGCAAGACAGCCATTTTACCTGATGCAGCAAGCCCCCGATCTGGGTAACACTACAGTATTTAGCGTTGGCTTAGTTATCGCCTGCTTGCTATTGCTAATTTTGTTGTGGTTGCCCGATTTGCTGACAAAAGAATAAGCATCATTCTGCTCGATGGCATTAGATACTGTAAGAGACATCGCTTCCACAATCTTTTAAACAAATCGAATATTTATTTATCGGCGATGCACCCTACAATCTATCATAAGGTGCGTCGCTTTCACAATTTTTTAAACAAATCGAATATTTATTTATCGGCGACGCACCCTACCTCATACTGTATATTACTCCAACTGCCGCGCCACTAATCGAGCAAATAATCCTCCCTGTTTTACCAATTCTTCAAACGAACCGAATTCCACCAAACGGCCCGCTTCAATCACATAAATGCGATCGGCATTGCGAATCGTACTCAGGCGGTGGGCGATGACAACTCGCGTCACATTCAACTTATCCAAACTCTCAGTAACGATCGCCTGCGTGCGGTTGTCCAAAGCACTCGTAGCTTCATCCATCAAGATCACCTTTGGTTTGACAACCATCGCGCGCGCAATTAACAATCTCTGCCGCTGTCCTCCCGAAAGATTCGTGCCGCCCTCGCTGACAACCGTGTGCATTCCCATCGGCATTTGTTCGATATCGGCGGCTAAACCGGCCATTTGCGCGGCTTCCCAAGCTTCCTCCTGCGTTACCATCGCCCCGCAGGTAATATTGTCAAACATCGAACCAGCATTAATTCTGCCGTTTTGCAGCACTACTCCTAACTGCCGCCGCACAGCTTGAACGTCGAGGCCTGCTAAATCTTGATTGTCGTAATAAACAGTGCCGCTTTGTGCTATTTCAAATCCCAATAACAGCCGAAATAATGTTGATTTGCCGCTACCAGACGGCCCGACGATCGCGATAAATTCCCCCGGTTGAATATTGATGCTGACATCATCTAAAATTGGGGGGCCATCGGATCGGTAGCGGAAAGTTGCCCTATCGACAGTAATTTGACCTTGCAAGCGGCCGGGATCGGCTTTTGTCGGGTCAGATTCCGGGATGCCCTGGACGATCGGTTTGGCTCGCTCCCACAGCGGTACAATTCCTAAAATATCAGTTAGAGTATTGCTCAAATCTGTGACGCCGGAAAGAAAGGTTCCGAAGGCGGAATTAAAAGCAAGAAAGGTTCCCATATTCAGTCCGCCGCCTTCTGTTTGAGAGGTTTGCATAAACTGAATTGCAAACCAAAACATCAGAATAGAACTGACTAACGGCAGCGCTTCGTTAAATACAGAAACGCTGTCGTCAATTCGTTTAATTCCCGTTCTTAGTTTAATTTGTTGGCTGTATTTTTTCGCCCAAGCTGCAAAGGCTCGCCCTTCGGCGGCCGCTACCCGCAACTTTGATACTCCGTTAATTAGTTCTACAGTCAGCCCGTTAATGTCGCCTTCTCCTGTTTCCATCTGCCGCTCTTTGGGGATTAAGAGCAAGCTCGATGTGGCTGTTACTATAACCGCCAGAAAAGTTAAACCAATTCCGACTAAAGCCAGTGGCAGACTGTAAATAAACATCAGCCCCAAATTCAACAGGGAAAATATGGCGCTCAAAAGTGTCCGCTGCGTCGCGCCGCTGAGTTGGGCGCGAATTTGATTAACTGCTAATAAGCGAGTCAGCAAGTCGCCAGAAGAATAGCTGCGAAAAAAGGCCGGTTTTAATCTCAGCAATCGATCCCAAACTGCCGGCTGGAGAGTGCCGCTGGCAGCATTTTCGATCCGCAATGTCAGAATTGTTTGGGCAATGCTAAATACAGCCCGTCCGATCGCCGCAACTAACAATACCAGCCCTAACTGCCACAGTAACAAACTATCGCTGTCAGGAATAGCATCATTGACCAAAATCGAGGTAGCTTGTGGCGTCACCATCCCCAGCAGCGTTCCCAATATCCCCAGCCCGAAAGCAACGATCATGTCTTTTTCGTAGCCCTTTGTCCCGAACCGAAACAGTTCCGCAGCGTTGCGAAGTAATAGCGGCAGGGGTCGGTAAAACATTTGAGTTTCTGGCGACAACTCTTGGGCTACTGCTTTCGTTACCCGTTGGCGGCTGCGATCGATCGGATCGAACAAAGTATAACGAGAACCCTTACCGGGCAACAAAGCTACAGGACGGTTGTCGCACTTTGTATAAGCCAACAGCGGGCCGCAGTTCTGCCGCCACCAATCCCCAGCCAGGAGGACGCGGCGGGTGCGAAATTGGGACGATCGCGCGATCGCCTCCATCGGATCTTTAACCCGGCTGAAATCTTCGGAACCCGCCGGGGGATTGACTGTTATCCCTTGTGCCTTACCTACAGCCCCAGCAGCGATTAACAGCGGCGTGCCTTCCTCAGAATCCCCAGTTTTTCGGGGATGCAAAACCTCCGTTAACTCTCCCAAAGCTGTCTCGGCTACTTGGCGGTTTAGCTGTTCGCGCTGCTGAAATCGGTTGAATTCCTCTGCTTGTTTCTGGGAAATGAGTAAATCCAAACAGCCGCATAAATACTCCTGCAGCAAACCCAAACTTGCCTGCAGCCGATCGGCATTTTGCATTTCTGCTGTGGAAAAAGTTTGCACCTCAACTTTCCCGGAAGCCACCAGCAACATCTTCCCAGCCAGGGGAAACGCTGGGGAAGCGGCATTTAACTGCAATTCTCCAACACTCGCCTCGCCCGATCGCACCTGCACCCAGACAACATTTCCCGGCTGCGATCGCAGCAGTTGGCCTGTTTCCAGCGATAGATACTGCCAAGCTGATGCTAAAACCACTGTTTCCGGCGAAACGATTTCCTCGCGCGATCGGGCGATTTCTCCCAAACGCTGCATCCAGCCATCCAAAAGTGCGATCGCGTTGCCCTCACCAGCAGCAACTAAAGCGCAAAAATCTGCGATCGCGATCGGTTCCAGTTCCGTTTCGGCGATCGGCACCGCCAGAATTCCCCACCGATCCTGCTGGGCTGTACCAAACAAAGCCTCGCCTGCGCTGGCGCTAAACAGGTAATGGCGGTTGCTGGCTGGTTTCTCACTTTGTATATTAGTAGCGAAAAGTGCGATCGCGCCCGACTTAACAATCCATACCTGATGCGGGTCATTCAGCAGCAGCGGCTCATTTCCTTTAATTCGGTGCAGTTTCTTAACAGGATTTGTATCTAGCATAGTGAGTAATTTATTTTCCTTAGTATCGATATATATCCCCCTAAATTCCCCTTAATAATGGGGACGTTGAGTGCTTCCATTCCCCATTAAGAAGTAAAAAAAATCCGTTTCCGATCGCCCGTGCCTAAGTCATAATTTAAAATGGTTTAAATCCACCTTATAAAAACCAAACTGTCAACTGTCAACTGTCAACTGCTATGTTATCCCTCACCAACCAAACGAGCATAAGCACCACCCAGCTTTTGCAACTCCTCATGAGTGCCTCTCTGAACTACCTTTCCCCCTTCCAGCATAATAATTTCATTGCAATCTCGAATCGTACTCAAACGGTGAGCAACCACAATACAAGAAGTACCGCGACGCCGCAAATTGCGATCGATAATTAACTCGGTTTCAGCATCCAAAGCACTCGTTGCTTCATCCAGCACCAACACCGCTGGATTCCTCACTAATGCCCTGGCAATTTCCACACGCTGCCGCTGTCCGCCGCTCATATTTGTCCCCCCTTCATTGAGTTGAGCATCGTATCCTCCCGGCATATTCAAAATAAGTTCGTGAATTGCCGCATCAATGCACGCTTGCACTAAATCTGATTCCGGTACTGTCGGGTCCCAAAGCGTGAGATTTTCCCGAACAGTGCCGGCAAATAGAAATATCTCTTGTTCGACCATTGCCAGCGAATTTGCTAGGATAGAACGCGGAATCAAATTGCGAGGAACCCCGTCAAATAAAATTTCGCCATTCATTGGTTGGTAAAGCCCGGTCACAAGTTTGGCAATAGTAGATTTGCCAGAACCGCTGCCCCCCACTAACGCTACGCGCTGACCAGGTTTTACACTTAAGTTCAAGTTTTCAATTAGCGGATTTTCCAAGCGGCTGTAGCCAAAACTGACACTCCGCAATTCAATGCTTCCTTGCAGGTGAAAAGCATCTGGTGCGATGGCGCTGCGGCTGTTTTTACTATTAAAAGCATCGCGGTCTGCTTCTGGATCGACAGGGTTTTGCAGAACGTCATCAAGTCGGCTTAAATCGGCTTCTAATTCTTGCAGAGTGCTGCCAAAATTTACCAGATTGTTAACAGGTCGGAGGAATTGTTGAGTGAGACTTTGATAGGCAATTAACATCCCGATACTCAAACCGCCGTTCATCACCCGCAAGCCCCCGACAACTAAGATAGCAGTTGCAGCTAATGCCGTTAAAAATGCTGGTAATATTGACAATATTTGAGTGGGCAAAGCCAATTCTTGCTGTTGCTCATTTTGGCATAGTACCCGGCAAACTTAGAAAATAAATCGAATTCTAAACCGCTAGCTTTGACAGTTTCAATAGATTGAATGCCTGCGATTGCAGCACCGCCAACCTTACCTGTTTCTTGAGCTAATCTGGTGTTAGCATCGACACGGCTGCGGGATAAAGATTGTAGTGCCACAAAGTTTAAGGCTGCAAAAACAACGGCTACACTCGTCAGTACCCAGTCGTACATAACCATAATTATTGCATAGAAAATCATCATCACTGCGTCGATCGCAGTTCCAGCAAGTTTTCCCGATAAAATTTCAGCAACCTTGTCATTAACTTGGCAGCGGCTGCTAATTTCACCTGCAAACCGCTGGGCGTAAAATCCCACAGGCAAGCGCAAAGTATGCCATAGAAACTGTCCCGACATCGAAATCGCAAGCTTGTTTGCCAGCCGCCGCAAATAGAAAAATCGCATTCGCGCTAGCAGCCCTTGAACGGCCGCCGCAAACAGCATTCCCAGTATTAAAGGTCGCAGCCACTCGTGACGGTTTTCGACGAGAATTTCATCCACAAAAATTTGGGTAAATGCCGCGCCAGCCAAACGGGGAACAGTCAGTAATAAACCAGCAATTAAACAAAATGCGATCGCCCAGCGCGAACTTTGCAGTCGGGAACCTAAAGCCCTGGCAATACTCGGTTTTTTTCCGCCCTTTTCAAACTCCGGCCCGGGTTCAAAAGTCAAAACAACGCCAGTATAAGCAGACTTAAATTCTTCTAGAGAAGCAGTCCTCGGCCCCGATGCGGGGTCGTTGAGGTACACCCGCTTTTTCTTCATCCCCTCAACCACCAAAAAGTGATTGAAATTCCAAAAAACAATAAAAGGCGGCGGTACAAGTTTCAACTCTTCAACAGTTTTTTTAAACCCTTTAGCATCTAAGCCGTAAATTCGGGCTGCTTTGAGGATATTAGAAGCTTTACTGCCATCGCGAGAAACGCCGCACTCGCTCCGCAATTGGGCTAAAGGTACTGGGTGTTGGCAGTAACTCAAAATAATTCCTAAAGCAGCAGCACCGCATTCTACTGCTTCCATTTGTAACAGGGTGGGAGTACGAACTCGCCTTAATTGGCGCGGTGTAAAAAACTGAGAAATTAACGGGATTTTCATGGGTTATAAGGCTAAAATTCATAATAAACTTTGCTTGTAGTCGAGTCTCGATCCCCCTAAATCCCCCTTAAGAAGGGGGACTTTGAAAAGACTCCGGTTCCCTGCTTCTTAAGGGGGGTAGGGGGGAGCGAATCTTAATAGTCAAACAGCAGTCTGTGGCTGGTTTTTAACTTAATTTGTTAGCAATTATCTCTCCCCGGTAACGAAAAAAACTGACTCATAACGGTTAGTAAACCCCAGTCAAAGACCGAAAAATAGGAATCACGTAAGAAATCGGCGCTAACTGCCCGATTTGAACCCGAACGAGCGCCGTAGTACCGGGGGAAATCTTGAGAGGAGGCCCGTTCGAGGAAGACCATTTGTAACCGCTGATAGTGTTCGGATCTTGTTGCAATTCCACAAAGAGTTGCACGGGAGCACCGCCACCAGCGATGCTTTTCGCGATGCTGTCAGCCAAATTTTCATTGCCGATAATTGCCGACATATCTTGATTAGTAACCGGAAAAGGAGAAACTTGCGTTACTTTCCCGACAATGCCTCCGTAGCGTTCTCGCTTGACGACGCTAGGGGTAACTTGTACGGTCATTCCCGGTTTAATTTGCTTGCCGTCTCTGTCAGCAAAATAAACAAGAGTGACCATTTTTTCGCGAGAAGTTTCAGATTCAACTGTCCCGATCCTTGTACCGATGTTCAGCATTTGACCTGCAACGGCGCTAACTTCTAAAACGCGGCCGTCATATTGGCTGGTAATTTTGCTGTCGGCGGTCAACTGATTCTGTAAGTGGGCAATCTTGCGTTTAACTTCCTGAATTTGATTTGTTTGGGCGATCGATTTTTCTAAGTCTTGTTGAGCTAGTTTTACAGCTTGGGTTTCTATGTCTTTAATCTTAGTTTTGATGTCGTCAATTTTGTTGAGGTTTTGCAGGTAATCTCGTTCGGTGTTACTTTTTTGAACTTTAAGTTCTTGGAGATTGTTTTTAATTTCGTTAAGGCGGTTGAGATTTTGCAGGTACTCTCGTTCGGTATTGGTAGCTTCAACCTTGAGTTGCTGCCGGCTGTTTTTGATGTCGTCAATTTTATTGAGATTTTGCAGGAATTCGCGATCGCTATTCGTTTGCTGAACGTCGAGTTCCTTTAACTGCGTTTCAATATCCGCCAGTTGCATCTGAGAGTCCGCGAATTCCTGTCTCGCTTGCAGCATTACATCCTCGCTGATCGCCCTCTCTTGTTCGTAAAGAACGCGGCGAGTTTCAAACCGCTGCTGTAATGTTTCCACCAAAGAAGTGATGTGCTGTTTTCGCTGCAAAAGACTGTCGCGTTTTTTGGCGATCGCAGCCAGAGTTTGCTGCCGCAATATCGGTGCAACTTGTTCCCGCCGCAAACTTTCTTCCAAACTTTGGCGTTTTTCTGCTAATGCTGTCAGAGTTTGCTGCCGCAGTATCGGGGCAATTTGTTCGCGGCGCAAACTTTCCTCCAAACTTTGGCGTTTTTGCTCTAATGCCGCCATACTTTGCTGGTGCAGTATCGGTGCAACTGACTCCCTATTTAAGCTTTCTTGAAGGTCTTTTTGCTGCTGTTCGAGGGTTTTTAATTCCAGGGCAATCTGCTGTTTTTGCAGCTTATTAGTATCTTGCTTTTGCCCTTGCATTTCAGCTAATTTCGCTTTTTCTTGCTCTAGCTGCTGCTTGAGGTTGAGTTTATCAATTCTACCGATTTCCTGACCCCGTTTAACAACATCTCCCGGCTTGATATTCAGCTTTACCAATTGACCGGAACTAGCAGCTTGAAATTGCACGACTCGGCGGGGCTGAAGCAACACGCCTTGACCGGAAACAGTCAGCGGAATTCGCCCGATCGCACTCCAAACGCCCGCAGCAGCAACTAAACAGCCAATTGCAGTTAGTGGCAGCCACGATCGAGGACTAACCACCTGCATCATTTGGTCGAGGCGTTCCGGTGAAGATAAGCGATCGATCGCTTCTTGAGTAAAAAGTTTGTTTTGTTTTACCTGCATCAGCTAGTCCTCTCGATAGTGCGATCGCGATCTGGCTTTAAGCTGGGGTGTATTTGATTCGGAAATTCCTTGAATGTCAATTGAGGCACAAATAATTTCCCAACAAATGTTCAAAGCTTCCGTACACTTACTTGAATGTTCTCACTCCTGTTTGCAGCTTGCCTGTAAAATCACTTTACGACAATTAACCCTCGTAAGACCTAACTAACAGTAGAGTTTTCAGCTAACAAAAAGACCAGCTTACAGCCAGTCTTCAGACGGGGGAATGACCCGAACTTTCGGCTAGGTATCGCCCGCAGCCAGTGTCTACACATTGTAACCAGTTAAGCTAAAAACACTTTTGTCAATGAGTAGAATTACTCTAATGTATCAAAGTAGCAACTTAAAATGTGGTGCCATTTGTTCAAGGAGGTTGCAAGAAAAACTGTTCAGGACTTCGCCCAGTAGGAGGAAAATGGGAAGCAATTACCGATATATTAGGTTTTTGCGATCGCTGGACTATTCCTAAATCCAGATTGTGGAGTTCAGCACAATACTCAACTGGGTCTAAAGCTAATACTTTTTGTTCAGATATAAAAAAAGGATAAATCCCTCAATAAATCATCTCTAAAGCAATCTGCTCAAATGGAATTTCTAATTCCTCCCTCTGCAACTACATCTCCAATAGCAATCCTAAAGCATGGGTGAATTTCTTACTTTCTCCGCGCGGGTTCGGGGGGGGTTGGGGTGAGGTAAAACATTTACGATTCCTGCAATGATTGCTATATATAGCCATCCTAAATCATTTGTGAATTTCTTACTCCCTCCCCTTGATAAGGGGAGGGTTGGGGTGGGGACAAAAATTTACGACTCCTGCAAGGATTGCTATAGTTTGATTTTTGATAAGATTACTG
>Ga0335394_10000696_pt1 | contig 36524 bp, 31 predicted proteins | sample MAT03_FD_205741 | JGI IMG/M metagenome (GOLD analysis project Ga0335394, IMG submission 205741) | Freshwater microbial communities from Lake Fryxell liftoff mats and glacier meltwater in Antarctica - MAT-03 (spades assembly) (version 2) ...
TTGATAAAGCTGCGAAAATAGTTAAGTATTATTACTGTGAGAAATGCGACATTGACACACCACAAATATTTGCTCGACGCAAGTGCAATTATAGTGAAATTTTAAAATCAGCACTTTTGATACATAGTGTAGGATGCCTAAGCGATTAGTCGTGCAGAAAATATGACCTTCTCACGCACCCTACTAAACCGTTGATTACCGCAAACCCGAATCAATCTCTGCCAAAATCCCCTCAGCTTCCCCGCACAAAGCAGCGTGACAGCAACCGTTACTCGCCAACAATCCCCCCCACTGACTAACATCTCCCCGGTTGTATTGCAAAGCAGAACCGTCAAAACGAGTAAATTGACCGCCCGCTTCCGTCAAAATCAATTCCGGTGCCGCTAAATCCCAATCCTTCGGCGCAGACTTGCCCGAAAGAGCAATATAAACATCGGCTTTTTGTTCAACAATTGTCGCAATTTTACAGCCGATACTGCCCACAGCTATTTGATTTTGACATGGCAGTTTTTGTAACAATTGATTAAAGCGATCGCCTCGATGACTGCGACTGGTTACTATAGATAAATCTGCCACTATATTTCGCGCCGAAACCTGCAATTTGACCGCAGAACCGCCCCGACTTTCCCCAAAAGCACCCGCATCGCGGATTGCGTAATAAATCTTTTGCTGTTGGGGCCAAGCTACAACTGCCAATACCGGTCTTCCCTCGAAGGCTAAAGCAATGTGAACAGCAAATTCACCTGTCCTATCAATAAAATCGCGCGTTCCATCCAAAGGGTCAATAATCCAAACCCAAGATTGAGGTAAAGGAATTTGACCACAACTTTCTAAATAAGATTTGTAAGTTTCTTCGCTGAGATAGCCAAATTCTGCATTCCCTAAAGCCGACTGCAATTCGTCGAGAATGTAAGAATTGACAGCGACATCGGCGGCGGTGACGGGGCCATCTTTTTTCTCTTGGATGTCGAGGTTAGGAGTGTTGGAATCCTGCCGATAATAGGATTGTAGGATATCTGATGCACTCCAAGCTGCGGCCCGCGCAATTTCGCTTAATTCTTCAAGATTTTTCATTTTTTAAACCGCAGGTGAACGCTGATACAAGTACAAAGAAACTATGATAATTAACCCAATTTGTAGGGGCGGGTTCACCAACCATGTATGCAAAAAATGAATAATTTCATAAACCCGCCCTCCCCCACCAACAATAAAAATGTACCGTGAATTGATTGGTAAAGTGTTGATATAAATCAGGGTGGGGATGGGACGGGTTTATGAGATTATTTGTGATTTTCATAGATATCGGCGAACCCACCCCTACGGATTTTGGGATATTTTTTGTGAACCGAACCCAATCCTACGACCAATTAATATGAGGATATTTCCATTCATAATAATTAGGAAATACAAAATTAGTAAACGAAACCGAAATACTCACCTCCAGCGATTTTACATGATGCCACCAACCGACCGGAATAAAGATAACTTCTCCCGGTTCCAAAATCACTTCAATAATTTTCGCATCTCTGTAAAGCGGGTATTTGTCATAATCGGGATTTTCGCCGTCAACCTTGCTGAAAACTCCGACGTGATTATAAAGCAGAGGTGTTTGTTGTGGAGAAATCAATTTAATTAGTTTGCGACCCGACACTTGCGCTAAAATTAAATTAACTGGGTCATGGTGCAGCGGTGTAATCGTGCCTTTCGGGCCGAACCAAAAGAAAACTCTGCCTTTTGTGTCCGTGGGATTGAGGTATTCTGGAAATATTTCAATGTCGTTAAATAGCGGTTTAAATTCCTCTCTTTCCAAAGTCTGGTTGTTAGCAACCATGTAGTAGTCGTTGCTAGGCCCGCCCTTGACCACCATCTCTACATATTTGCGGAACAAAACAATTTTTTTGTGATTTTCTATCTTAATTTCGTAATTCGGGTCGGAATTCCGGTTGGATTGAATTTGTACCTCTGCATCGCCGTATTTTTGCTGCAAATACTCCGGCGTCCACAACTGCAAGGCTTTCCAGTTGTGCATGATATTAGTAATAATTACTGGAGTATTTTTGGCGTAGTAATTTTCGAGAAAATACTCTCTGGAAAGACTGCTTTTGCGTTCGATTGTGCCAAACTTGGAAGACAATGCAGCTAATTGATTGTTAATCCTGAGATGCGATTCTAATTTTTGCAATAACTGCACGTAATGGCTGCCTGCTTGAAAGTAGGGATGAGATGATATTTCCCTAACTTCTGCGGTGGCTGTTTCCGCATCTATGCCGCTACTTACTAGGGCTTGAATGATTTCGGCGTCGGGTTGATTTAATAATTTGTTGGCCGCCACCCACTGTTTCATATTGTCGGGGACTTCTGGTTTGCTTGGCGCTGCGAGTAGATTGGGCAAGTTTTGTGTCAGCCATTCTAGATTAACGTGTTGTTGCTCGCTTAGGGTAATCCGCAAAGGGGGAAGGGTGATAGTTAGGGGTTGGGTGTCAGACATGATTCGGGTATATTGTTTTGGGACTGTTTGGTTTGGTTTGAGGTGGTTTGACTAATATAGCAATTTTGTTAACGAACCGCTAAGGCGCTAAGGGCGCGAAGGAAGAGAAGAGGGAAGTTCACAAATTTTGTCGAGGTTGCTGTCAGGATTTTAACTTAACAAGTGTTGCCAGTTCAAGTTTTCTAGCTTTGAGCGGTTTTAACCGGATAGTTTGGTTAATTTTCTCAAATCAACTCTTATTCATCCAGGCGCGGGTTCCGAAGTTTTTGCAGGAATGGGAAGCGATTTTAGCCGCTGCGGTGAGAGTATCGGTAAAGTTGTTATTTTGCAAAATGTAGTGACAGAAAGCCCCGTGAAAAATATCGCCAGCGCCTAAAGTGTCTGTGGCTTGAATTTGAGGTACTTCTATAGTGCCATAACTGCCATTGCTGAGGTATAAAATTGATTTTTCGCCGCGAGTGATGGCAATATTGGGAATTCCGGCTGCTGACAGATAAGCAAACACTTCCTCGAAATTGTCGCAGTCGGGTGGATGAAAGTTATCGGAACATACCGCCCATTCAACAAAAGGCAATATTTCCTCTAATCCGGGTTTCCAACTGCCGCCGTCGAGGACAATGGGAATGTTTTTTGACTTGGCAAGTTGAGCAATTTCTTGGCTGGCTGCGATTTGATGTCCGTCAAGCAGTACAATACTAACTGATGTTAAAATATCCTCGTTAAGTGTTTGACTGTCAACTTGCGATTTAGTAGCATTGATGGAAATTACCGATCGATCGCCCGTTGCTTCAGTTACAATAATCGAGGAAACTGGCGGCGAGTGCGATCGCCCTGGTTGCAAATCGATTATCCTAATATCATACTCCGCTAAGTCTGCACGAATCAATTGGGCGATCGCATGAGTACCCAAAACACCAGCCCATACCGCCGCATTCCCCAAATAGCTAAAAGTCACCGCAGCATTTGCCGCCGGCCCGCCCGCAGCAATGGTACAATCAGAAGCAACAACTTTCTGATTTTCACCCGGAGGCTTCTCGGCCAAATAAACCAAATCTAAAGTTGCCAATCCCAAAAATAATCCCGTTTTCATATCTGCGTTAATCCGCGTACCCTTCGGGAAGGCGAAGCGCCTACATCTGCGGTTAAAAATAAAAAACATCCAAATGCAGCCAAATCCCAATACAGGAACACTTTACATCGTCGGAACCCCGATCGGCAACCTCGAAGACATGACATTTCGCGCCATCCGCATCTTGCAAGCCGCAGACTTCATCGCCGCCGAAGACACCCGCCATACAGGCAAACTTTTGCACCATTTTCAAATCAAAACCCCCCAAATCAGCTATCACGAACACAACCAACAGCAGCGACTCCCCGAACTCATCGACAAACTGCATTTAGGCAAAGATATCGCCCTCGTCACCGATGCCGGAATGCCGGGAATTTCTGACCCCGGTTCCGAGTTAGTCAAAGCTTGTGCCGATGCTAATATTAACATTATTCCGATTCCCGGCCCGACCGCCTGCATTGTTGGCCTAACTGCATCAGGATTACCCACAGAGAGATTTGTATTTGAAGGTTTCTTACCCGTGAAAGGTCAAGAACGCCAACAGAGTTTAGAAGCTTTGCAAATAGAATCCCGCACTATAATATTATACGAATCTCCCCACCGATTGCGACAAACTTTACAAGATTTAGCAAATAGTTTGGGAAGCGACAGACAGATTGTACTGGCCAGGGAATTAACTAAAATGCACGAAGAGTTTTGGCGTGGTAGTATCGAAAGTGCGATCGAACTTTACATCACCCGCGAACCCCAGGGAGAATTCACCCTAATAATTGCCGGCCTGCAAACAGACGCACCAATTTTCTCAGAAGACGCCATCAAAGCCGAATTGCAAACATTAATAGGAGAAGGCATAAGTCGTTCCCAAGCCAGCCGCCAGCTAGCGCAACAAACATCCCTCCCCCGCCGCCAAATCTATCAACTCGCCCTCACAATAGGCGACAGCGAATCATTAGAACAACCCTTAGATGACTTGTGAATATCTCTCTTCTCTTCTCCTCTGCGCCCTCTGCGGTCTCTGCGGTTAAATAAAAAAAGCTAGATAATCACACTCAGAATTATATGGTACGCGGAAACTACGATCGACAAAAACCATATTTACGCAACCCCCACATCAACAAACCAATCGCCGAAATTTATGCAGACTTAGACGCCTTTACCTGGGAGATATTTGAAGACCAACCCCACCGCTTCGATACCGTCAGTTTCTACGTCTTGCTTCCCCCACTGTTTTACGAAGGGCGTTTCATCAAAGGGATTTACTTCAGCGAAGCAGTCGAACTGATAAACAAACTATTTCCCCAACTTTCCTCAGTATTTTTATCCTTCACCTATTCGCCCGGAATCTCCTACTCCTGGGCCCCCATAGCTGACGCCTACTCCAGTTTATACAAAAACCCGCAACGAGATAAATGGTTTCGCGAGACTTATGTCGATCGCGCCCACAAACCAATCATACCACTGCAAGACACCGACTTCATCAACGAATACTTAATTTCCCCGCGAAACGTCCCCGCCAAAGACATCGACTTGCTAGCCGTCGCCCGAATTTCCGAAGAAAAGAATTTGCCCATCATAGCCAAAGCCTTAAAAGTTTACCGCCAAAAATATCCGCAAAAACCAATAAAATTAACAGTAGTCAGCGGCCACGAATTTGACGCAAGCAACCTGAAAACTCTCGACGAGTACGCCTTAAAAGAATGGCGACAAGTCGAGGAAATTTTAACCAATCCCTCGGACTACATTAACTTACTGCCCAGAGTTGACTACTACAGCGAAATCCCCACATATTATTCGCGAGCCCAAGCATTCGTCCTCGGTTCCCTTCTCGAAGGTAAAAACCGGGGAATTACCGAAGCAATGAGTTGCAACGTACCAGTAATTTGTTTTGAAGAATTCAACCAATACGCCAGAGGAAACTCGCCAGTTTTCCCCGAAGGTGCGGGCCTTTACGCCAAGTTTGACCCAGAATCTCTCGCAGATACTATATATACAGTATTGGAAAACCAAACAGAATTCAAACCACGATATCAGTATTTAAAGCATTGCGGGCGCAAGAACTTTTTCAATACTTGTATAGACAGTTTTCCTTACTATCAGCACAACATTCCCGACTACAAGCCCGGAGATGCGATTAACAATTTGTGGCTAGATTTAGCAGTTCAACAAAATTATCAAGTTAGTTTGAATAGCTTTTTGTACGGAGGTTCTCCCTTGTCTCATATTCGTGGGATAAATGCGATTCAGCACAATCTCCGGGAGTTAATCAAGTTTCAATGACAGATAATTCGGAGTGATTAAACCGCAGAGGCCACAGAGAACACAGAGGAAGAGAAGAGAGAGATGAATAATTCTGATGTCAAGGGATTTGAGATTAGTCTTTATAGCGAGGACTTTCGCTAAAAGCCCCGTGGAATTCATTCCCTAGCGACTGGTAGATGGTCGGTTTCAGTTGACACCGATGCCCTATTCCCTATGCCCTATGACAATATCCTCAAAAATCTTACTTGCCAAAACTCTAGCCAAATTCACAGGAACAGCATTGCCGACCATTTTGTATCCATCAGCAATATACTTGTACTTAAAAATAAACTCATCCGGGAAAGTCTGAACTCTCGCGCACTCTCGCACAGAAAGCCGACGGTAAGGATGAGGTGAATTTGGATCAAAAATGCGTTTGTCTTTGCCAACCAGAATCATTTTACTAGCTTGAGGATGCAGAGGGGCGTGTCTGCCGCTTGCCTGAATTGTAAACGAAGGTTCGCACCAACTTCTAACTCGATTGCGCGACATATAAATGCTCGAAAACCCCAAATCGGCACATTCGTGATTCGCGACATAATCGTGATAATTATCTACTTTACCCTTAACTGGCATTGGGGCGATCGCCTGCAAATCAAAAATAGCATCTTTCAGCGTCAAAACCTCGGTTCCAGGTTCGGGAAACTCAAAACCCAAACCCAGAGTTTCCCGATAACCAACAACAATCACCCTTTGCCTATCTTGCGGAACACCAAAATTTCTCGCATTCAACAACTGGAACGAAACCCGATACCCGATAGCCTCAAACTGAGATAATATATAAGTGAAAGCATCCTTATTTCTAGGTGCCAAAATACCGCTAACATTCTCAGCCAAAAAGAACAAAGGTTGCTTGTCCCGCACAATTCTGATATACTCCCAGAAAACTTGACCCCGACTATCATCAATCCCCCGTTTCGCGCCCGCCTCACTCCAACTTTGACAAGGAGGCCCGCCAATAATTCCAATACAGTTGGGAATTTCATCAGAATTAATTTTTCTGATATCTCTGCGGTCTAAAATAGTTTCAGGATGATTGAACTCGTAGGTATCCCAAATAGACTTATCGTATTCATTCGACCAAACCGGATTAAACCCAGCCAAGCGAAAACCCAAATCCAACCCGCCACAACCCGCAAACAAAGAAATAATATCCAAAGCCACCTTTTTTTACCAACAATCAATACAACAAATCAATTATAAACATCTCTCTTATTAACTTTCTTTCTCTTTATTCTCTCACTCTGCGCCCTCTGCGCCCTCTGCGGTAAAAAAAATCTAATTCACAAACAAATATAACACTTATCATCCTCAATGAATGCAAACTCCATCCTCAAATCTTATCAACACTTCGGCGTACACCTCGGCTTAGAAAGAATTCACCAACTCCTCGAAAAACTAGATAACCCTCACAAACAAGTACCCATTATCCACGTTGCCGGCACAAATGGCAAAGGTTCCGTTTGCGCTTATCTTTCATCCGTACTCACAGCAGCAGGCTATCGAGTCGGGCGCTACACATCCCCGCACTTAATCGATTGGACAGAAAGAATTTGCATCAACCAACAACCGATTTCTACAACAGCATTGCAGCAGTGTCTAGAAAAAGTTGTCAGCGCTGCGGAAGGTAATACAGAAACTCCCACTCAATTTGAAATCATCACCGCCGCAGCTTGGCTGTATTTCGCCCAACAAAAAGCAGATATTGCTGTCATAGAAACCGGATTGGGCGGTAGATTAGACGCGACTAATGTTTGCGAAACTCCCCTTGTTAGTGTCATCACTTCTATCAGTCTCGAACACTGGCAAATCCTCGGCCCTACCGTCGCCGATATTGCTGGGGAAAAAGCCGGCATTATCAAATCAAAGTGTCCGGTAGTTGTCGGAGAATTGCCAGAATCTGCTAGAATAGTAGTAGAAAAACGCATTCAAGAATTAGACTGTCCGGCAATTTGGGTAAAACCAGCGGTAGATTTAGGAGAAGGATTTGCAGAATACGATCCCAATCCACAAATCAGCGTTAATTCGCGTCCATCTGCGGTTAAAATAAAATATCAATTGCCATTGTTGGGCAAAATTCAATTAATGAATTCGGCGATCGCACTTGCCACTATCCACACCCTCCAAAACCTAGGATGGCAAATCTCCCCCACCGCCATCGCAGACGGAATCGCCAAAACTCAATGGCCCGGAAGACTTCAGCAAACTACCTGGAAAAACCGCAACATCCTGATTGACGGCGCGCACAACCCCGCTGCTGCGATCGCCCTGCGCGAATATGTAGATCATCTTACCAGTTCCCCGTCACCGATTAACTGGGTAATCGGCATTTTGGCGACGAAAGACTGCGATGATATTTTACAAGCATTACTCAAAAAGGGCGATCGGCTTTACCTAGTACCCGTACCCGATCAAAACTCAGCATCCCCCGCAGAATTAGCCACCCTCGCTCAAATTATCTGCCCCGAATTAACACTCTGTCAACCTTTCCCCGACTTAACCACAGCTTTAGATGCTGCTGTTACAGGAAACAATTTAACAATCCTTTGCGGTTCCCTGTATCTCGTGGGCTATTTTTTGCAACAACAATCTCAATTTTAAACGCATTATAATTGCGTTTCTTCTTCTGTAAAAATAGGAGGCCACAATTCCGAAATGGGCAATTCCCAACCGGGAACAAGCTCTGGTATCGTTAAAATATCGCCATTTCCTAAAATAGTCGGTTCGCCAGTCGATCGATAAATAGTCACTGTTTCTTCATCAGGATCGATCAGAATTCCGACAACCGCCCCCAACTCGATAAACTTCAAAACCTTGGTTTCTATAGGCTTAATGCGATCGCTCTGAGATTTAATCTCAACCACCAAATCCGGGACAAGTTCACCAAAATAACGCGGACTTTGGCGCAAGCGGGCGGCGCGCACAAACGAAACATCCGGCGCTTTGACGTTTGTATTCGGCATAATGAAACCGCCTGCGGAGTCAAACACTCTCCCTAAGCGGCGGGGATTTACCCAAACGAAAAGAAAGGCAATGAGACGACTGCTGATTTCACTGGATACGATGTCTGATGGGCCCATAATTGAAATTATCCCGTCATCTAGTTCAATTTTGTAATCTAAACCCGCTTCGGAAAAAAGAGTTTGAACTTGGTTTAAATCTTTGACTGTCATTGCTGTCATAAAATTTGTTCCTATTCTAGGCTGAACTTTGATTTTAACACAAGTCAAATTTATGAATATTTGAGGAATTCAGGCTATATTCCTACAAATCATCAATCAAGCTCAATTGAGAAAGGCGATCGCACGGGATAAATAAACCCGGTTTCTGGGATGAGCGATCGTTCTTATCAACAAACATTTATCTCTAAAATAGTCGAGATTGACTTATCCAGAGTTCTCCTCCGACTCCGCCTTGTGAAGAGGCGGTAATTTCATCATTCGATAATCACTTAAAAGCTTATATATGCTTATATATATGGTGGCACAGATTCCCATTATTTAATAATACGTCAAGTGACAGAAAAAAGCAAGGGCGAAGTCAAAAAAAAAATTAATGCCTAATGCCCAATGCCCAATTTTTGTTACAATATAAGTGAGTTTAAAAAAAATATAGATAGAAGTTTATGAGCAGCCTTATATCGGTGCAAACGCTAATTGAATATATAGAAGCTTTGCCAGCCCAAGAGCAAACTTTACTATTTGACGAGCTTTTCAGGCGAAACATAATCAAGCAGCTTCAGGAAAACAATACAGCAGCACTGAAGGCGTCTATCATGGCAGAAAGAGAAAAGCCGCGCCAGGAAAACACCAAGCAGATAGTCAAGACAAAAACACTCTTAACAGGTAACGCTACCTGCGACATTCGCGCAGCCGATCGCACTAACTTTGGGGGCGACCTCGACAGCTCAACTGCTCACATAATCATTAAAAACGAATTAGACAGAACAGTCAGTGCAGCGTTGCTGGGATGGCCCGAATGTAAAGCTTTTGGCGAGACGCGATCGCAAGCACTGCAAAACCTTCACGATTTAGTAAATGCCCAGCTAGCCGAAGCTGAAATCGTCTCTGTCAAACTCACTTCTAGTCGATCGAACAATCCTTGGGTGAGGTTAGCTGGTAAGGATGAAAACGATCCGCAATACGATGAGGTATTGGCACACATAGAAGAATATCGCCGCGAACTCGATGCAGAAACCGAAGCTTATTACAGTCAAATTGACGCTGCGGTTGAGACCAAATGAGCCGATACATACTTGATACGGATTGTTTCTCCCTTTGGCGAAAGAATGATCCAATGATCGTGCAGCGGGTCAAGCTTAACGCTGAAAACCTTGCTGTAACTATCGTAACCGTAGAGGAAGGAATTCGCGGCAGGTTCAAGGTTATTAAAGACGCTTCTCAACCTTCGCAAGCGGACAAATTAGTATGGGCTTACACCAAGTTATGGGATACATTAGATGATTTCAAAAATCTCAACATTCTGAAATTTGACCAGAATGCTTTCACTATTTACACTGAGTTCCGCCGTCAAAGAATACGCATCGGCACGCAACATTTGCGGATTGCTGCTATTGTACTTGCTAATAATGCTATCCTCGTTACGCGCAACAACCAAGATTTTTCGCAAGTGCCTGATTTAGTGCAGGAAGACTGGACAATTCAACCTTAAAAGCAAGGGGCGAGCTCAAAAAAAATCCCGCCCCAGCTTCAATTAAAAACTACCTTTGATCCCAAACTTGGGCGGCATCAGCCACAGCTTGGTCTACCGACTTTTCTCCCAACATCGCCGCCTGCAAATTGTCATAAATCGCCTTTTGCAACTTCTTAACATCCTTGAGAGGCGGAATCAATAGCTCGGCGGAACTCAAGCCAGAAGCACTGACAATCCTAGCTCGATCGCTCGGAGCAGCATCAGCCGGAACGCTCTTAAAATAAGAGTCCTGCAAAGCCTCAAGCGTAGAAGGCAACACATTAGCAGCCTTCGCAAAAGCCAATTGATTTTGAGAATTAGTCACGTACAAAGCAAACTTCACAGCATCATCAGGGCGCTTGCTATCGCGAGGTACAACCAAATTCATCACCGCCACAGTCTTCTTGCCGGTTTCCCCCGTAATTTGAGGCGCAGCAGCCGAGACAGCACCAATATTCGGAGCATTCTCAGCGATCGCCTTTAAAAACTGTGGCCCCGAAGCTAACAAAGTAGTTTCCCCAGCTTGATAAAGCTCGATCGCCCTACGATGTCCCTGCACCAAAACATCCTGCGGCAAAAGTCCGCCCTTGTACAAATCCACCCAATACTGAAAAACAGCCTTCCCCTTATCAGTATTAAAAGCCGCCTTGCCTTGAGCATCAACCAAAGGCACACCCATCTGCACGAAAGATTGCAAAACTTCCGCCGAATCTTCCGGCACAAAAGTCACAAAAAAAGCAAACTTACCAGTCTTTTCCTTCACCTGCTGGGCAACAGTTGCCAACTCGGCATAAGTAGCCGGAGGCTTAGCAATTCCAGCTTTTTTAAACAACTCCGTATTGTAAATTGTCACCCCAGTTGTGAGATACCAAGGAATGCCAAAAGTCTTGCCATCGAGTACGCTAGCTTTCCAGATATTCGGGAGATAGAGCTCACGAACTTGCTCCGGTATCCGAGAGTCCAAATCCAGCCAAGCATTGCGCCCCGCCAACAGCGAAGCAAAATCGGGATTTAGGTTCACCACATCCGGCGCAGTTTTCGCCGCCACTGCCCCCAAAATCTTACTTTCCATCGCCGACCAAGGAACGTCCACCCAGCGCACCTTCACCCCCGGATTTTGCGCTTCAAAATCGGCGATCGTCTTGTTGAAATACTCAGTAAACTGAGGTTGAAGCTGCATAGTCCAGAACTCGATTTCCTGCGTATTATTTGCCTGGGAATTAACAGCAGGCTTGCCGCAACTCACCACCGCAGCCAGCAGCAGCCCCACCAGTCCAAAAACAGCAAACAGTTGCCAAGATTTACGCTTCATAGAATTTAATTTCAGAATCATGGGAACCGTTAGAGAAAAAAAAGCACAGCCCGCCGAGAAAGCCAGAGAGTCAAGTTCCAGTCTTTGTTGCACCCCCGCCCTTTGAGAGAGTCGGTTTTTCAGCCGCACCGGCAGGTTTTCGGTCGATCGAGCTGGAATTGATTGACATTCGCAGCAGAATAGCTATTGTCAAGTAAATTGGATAGCATAAAATCGGAACTAGCGATCGCGCCACAAAGACTGTGCAGCGCAGAAGCAGGCGGGATACCGAGATTACAGTATCAGTGGCAATTGGAAACCGAATCTCCAACACCCAACGGCTGAATCAGGCTGGCCAACTACAAAATAAAAAAATAGCAACTACCGGCGACCCAATCCTATGGTTAACTTTTTCAAAGGTCTACTTTCCCAACGCCAGCCAGGAATCGGGATCGAAATAGCCCCAGACCGCATCAACATCATTCAGCTCGAAAAGAAAGCTCAGGCTTTAAAATTAGGCCTCCTCGCCTCAATAGAAGTACCAGAAGACATGGTACAAGAAGGACAAATAGTCGATCCGCCGGGAATGGCAGAACTAATACGTACAGTCCTCGACGAAAACAAAATCAAAGCCAAGCGAGTAGCCACAGCCATTCCTGGCCGCGAAGCCGTGATCCGCCTGATTCCAGTTCCCGCAGAACTCAACCAAGAAGAACTGCGGGATTACATGAACGCCGAAGCAGGGCTATACTTGCCGTTTCCCAGAGAAGACGCCGACGTAGACTATCAAAAAATCGGCCTATTTGTAGATGGCGACGGCGTTGAAAAAGTGCAAGTTGTATTAGTAGCTACCCGCAGAGAAGTTACCGACACATACATCGAAACCTTTAAAGAAGCCGGACTGATTATAGATGTACTAGAAGTAACCAGCTTTGCCCTGATTCGCACCCTCAAAGACCAACTGCAACAATTTTCGTCCCAAGAAGCCGCAGTCCTCGCCGACATAGAATTTGACAGCACCGAGTTAGCTATAGTAGTGGACGGCATACCTCAGTTCAACCGTACCATCCCGATCGGCACCTACCAAATCCAGACCGCCCTCAACCAAGCCATGAACCTGCCGCCAACCAGAGACACCAGCGAATTGCAAGGCATGACCCTGCCAGTCACAGATACAATGGGCGCATCTGGAGACGCCAATCCCGGCACCAATGCGATGATTAAAGTATTGGGAGAACTAGCAGACGAATTGCGTCGTTCAGTAGACTTTTACCTGAACCAGAGCGAAGAACTCGAAGTAGCGCAACTGTTGCTAGCGGGCCCGGGAGCTGCGATCGGCAAACTAGACGAATTTTTTATGCAAAGATTAAGCTTGCCCGCATCTCAAGTCGATCCCATCGAAACCCTAGGACTCGAAATCAGCGAAGAAATTACCCCAGAACAGCGAGCAGGTTTAGGAGTAGCCCTAGGTTTAGGACTAAGGGAGGTTATGTGAACCAACAGTTTTAGATGAGAGAAAAACCGATTTGAGAATTTTAGGTAAAAACCCCTGCCAAAAGAAGAAGGCAGAAAGCAGAAGGTAAAATATTGGAGGTAGAAGGTAGAAGGTAAAAGGTAGAATATATCTGAGGTAGAAGCAGCCCCTTCCTTCGGTAGAAGGCAAAAAGTTGTTTCTTTCTTCCCTAAATAAATCCTTCACTTGTACCAGCAATCTTGGGTTCTGTCTAAAATCTCAAATTTCAAATTTAAATCTATAGCAACAGCCAAGACTGTTAGGACATTCTTAATTGCTCAAACATAAGCGGTAGATCACTTTTTCCTTCTACCTTCTACCTTGTACCTTTTACCTTTTACCTTCTGCTTTATGCCTTCTGCCTTGTGCCTTCTGCCTTCTTCCTTCTGCTATAAAAACGAGTGAAGCCATGTACAGCCTAGATATTAATTTTCTCAACGACCGTCCGGACTACAAACCCGTTGCAGCAGCCAAAAGCTCAACTAAAAAAAGTTCTGGTGGAGCCAAAGACCAACTGCCCATATTTGGGGCGGTGCTGTTTGCCTTCGGCATCATCGCCGCAGTCATGGGCGCATGGTGGTGGGCGACTAACGAAAATAACAACTTGGCCGCACAACAAGCCACCATCGACCAAGAACTGGCAACGTTAAACACTCAAGCCAACACCATCAAAGCCATCAACGCCGAAACCGACCAAGTTACCGCCGAATATAAAGCATTAGCCGGAGTATTCGAGCAAATTAAACCTTGGTCGGCGATGCTGCAAGACCTCAGTGCCCGTACTCCGGCGGGAGTGCAAATTGGCAAAATCGAGCAAATCGACCCCAGTCCCTCCCCCGTTGCAGCAGCACCCCCACCCCCCGCAGCCCCCCCCGCAGCCAGCCCGTCCCCAGGGGCGAGTCCGTCTCCAGCCAGCCCCCCCCCGGCAGCAGCTCCCCCCCCCGTCGTCCCGCAGCAGGCAGCAAAAATACAAATTTCAGGGATAGCCAGTACCTTTGCTCAAGTTAACGACTTTATGTTGCTAGTCCAGCGCTCTCCTTTCTTCCTTAACACCGATACCAAACTGATAGCGGCCACATTAAAAAACAACCCCGCACAATTACAAGTGCGTAACCAAAACGCAGCACCACCAGAACTTCCCAAACTGCGACCGGTGGTGGAATATAAAATTGAAACGACGCTCAGCCCGACGGGAGCCTCCGAGTTGCTTCCCGAATTGCGGAGCAAGCAAGCAGACGGGCTAGCAATACGGATAGAAACACTTCAAGAAAAAGGAGTGCTAGAAACACAAAAACCAGAGGTGAAAAAACAATGACAGCAAATCAGTTTATTCCCAGCGGCGCACAAGCAGAAGAGACAGGGGCTCAGGAAATATTCGGCATTAAACTGACACCCCAAGTCCAAGCAATCGGCATCGCGGTTGTCGGCCTCGTCATTGCCGGCGGCCTCGGCTACCAGTTCGTACTGCCCGAATTCCAAAAAAGTGGCGAATTCAAGCAAAAACTTAGCGAAAGCAAGCAAACGCAACTGCAATTGCAAACTCAAATTCAAAAAAAGGCAGAAGCAGAAGCCAAGCAAGAAGAAGCAAAACAGCGCCGCGCCCAAGTGACGGCAATGTTTGCCAGTGACGCCAGCGCCAACACGATTTTGCTTGACATGACCCAACTGGTTAATAGAATCAACGCCGGCGTGGAAGGAGATGACCTCAAGGCTAAAATTACCAAATTTGAGCCGGATATGCCCCCAGCGGCAGCAACCGCCGCGCCGGGAGCTCCAGACCCTGATATTCTGGCCGATACCTCCTTCGGGCCGTCCCTAGCTGGCAAGCTCAGACGCAAAAAATTTAAGGTTGAGTTTGAAGGCACTTTCGCTCAAACCCGCAATTTTATGCGTAACTTGGAGTTGATGCAGTCGCTGTTGGTAGTGAGGAATTTGAAATCTGAATTGCTAGCATCAAATCAGCCAATTGAAGTTGACTTTTTGAAAGGGAAAATAGTTCCTGTGGAGCAGCCGCCAACTAAAATTAAAACTGCTTTTGACTTGCACGCACTGCTGCCGTTAAAGCAAGAAGAAAAACCGCCAACTCCAGCTCCGAGTCCTGGTGCTAAGTAGCGGTAGTTTGGCGGATATTAGCTATTGTTCCCAACTCGCTCTTTCACAAGAAGGGAGAAGGCAGAAGGTTGAAATTGGATGATTGAAGGTAGAAGTCAAAAAATATGAATGCCACCAAATTATTTTTTATATGGCAATCAACAATTTGCTCTAAAACCTAATTTCTTCTAATACCTGTTTCAAAAAATAATGGAACTGTATAGTAATCCTTGCAGGGGTCGTAAATTTTTTACCCCACCCCAACCCTCCCCTTTGTAAGGGGAGGGAGCAAGAAATCCACAAATGATGCGAGGGTTGCTGTAGGATAGCTTCTAACCCTGATGTCATCAGTTATTCCCAATCGAAAATTAAAAATCGAAAAGGGCATAACTTCTTCCTTTAAAAAGGCTCGAACCCTTGAATATTTCAGTCAGTTTAGCAGCTAGCGACAAAAGACTGCGAACAACAAATAACAAAGTGTAGTTGAGGAGAGAACGTGAAACAGCATCTACGGTTAAGTGGAGGACTCTTATGCAGCGTTGCAGGAGTTCTGATCGCCCAAGCCCCCGTCTTGGCAGTGCCGACTCAAGTCACAGGAGTGCAAGTAAGTCAAGGCAATAATGGCGTAAATATTGTTCTGGCGACAGAAAAGGGCGATCGCCCGCAAGTTTTCGCCATCAATAACGGCAATACTTATCAAGCCACAATTATCAACACCCAGCTTCGCTTGCCACAAGGCAACAGCTTCCGTCAAGATAACCCCGCTCCGGGAATTTCTTCAGTAGAAATCAGCCAGGTAGAGGCTAACAGCATCCGCGTTGTGGTAGCCGGCACCAACGGAGTTCCCAACGGACAAATTGTGCCGGGACAAGGCCAAAGCATCGTTCTCAGCGTTTCCGGACAGGGTGGTACAGCACAGTCTGCCCAAACAGCACCTCCGCCGCCTCCAGGCCTGCCCCTGAGCCAAACAGCTCCCCGGCCGGCTCCCCAACAAGTCCGCACCTCGCAAAACCCAGGCGTGCTGCTGCCCAATCCCGAAGTTACTGTTACCAGGAACGATCGCCCGCCCCTCCCCAGCGAAATACAATCCCAGACCAATCAGGCTGCGCCTTTCCAACCGCGGGCCGTGGCGCCGCCCTTGGGAGATATCGCGGTGTCTAACATCGCCCCCGGCGCGGGAAATATTGAACTGAGTTCGGGAGAACGCATCCCCCGCTTGGTGCTGCGGGATGCCCCAGTCCGGGACGTTTTGGCTCTGCTGGCTCGCGCTGCGGGCTTGAACATTGCTTTTACAGGTGGCGGGGCCCCTGGTCAACCGGGCCAGCCCGCAGTGCCTGGTCAGCCAGGAGCCTCCGGCTCAGATGAAGGGCCGAAGATTTCTTTGGACATCGAAAATGAGTCGGTGCAAGATGTCTTTAATTACGTGCTGCGGCTCAGCGGACTCCAAGCTAACCGCCAGGGGCGGACGATTTTTGTAGGGACTAGCTTGCCGATCGACTCGCGCAATATTATCATTCGGACTCTGCGGCTCAATCAAGTCAGATCTACCGATGCAGCTAACTTTTTGAGCGCTCAAGGCGCTGAAACTCAACTGCCGATTACTCGGGTGACTATTCAAACCGTAGGCCAGGGAAATGCGGCGCGGGATGTGGAAATTCGGGAACCGGACATTAAGGCGATCGGCGCTAAGGAAGGCACCGGGCCGCTCTTGCTGAGGGGACTGTCGGTGCTGGCGGATGCGCGGCTCAATTCCATCACTTTGGTGGGAGATCCGCGCAAAGTTGACATGGCTGTGGCTTTCTTGACACAGCTAGATTTGCGCCGCCGTCAAGTCGCTGTCAACGTCAAGGTGATCGATATCAACTTGTTGGGAGACAACAGAACCAACAGCAGTTTCTCTTTCGGAATTAATAACAATTTCTTCGTCAATGACAACGGAGCAGCAAGTCTCAATTTTGGCGGCATCAATCCGCCCAGTGGCCTTGGAGATCCCATCGCTAGACCGATCATCGGCAACCCCCTAGGAACCCCGGATGTTTTCTACGATGCGAACGGCCGGCGTATCGTGCCGTTTACAGGTCAAGGTCTCGAAGGTCCCGGCAAAGGTGTGTTCCTCCAGCCGACAGCCCCAGTTACTAATGACCCCACGCGAGTTGGAATTACGGATTACACTCCAGGCTCGACGACAGGCTCAGGAAGTGCAGAGTTCGGCCTGTTCCCGCTGTTCCAGTATCCGAGGAGGTTCCTGTCGGCGTTGCAGGCAACTATTCAGAGCCAGAATGCCAAAATCCTGACCGATCCGACTCTGGTGGTTCAAGAAGGAGAAACGGCGAATGTGAATATTACTGATGAGGTGATCAGTAACATCACGTCCAACACCCAGACTACCGGAAATACAAGTACCACAACGGTGACGGCTGTCAAAGACAGGGCTGGTTTGCAGTTGGGGGTGGCGATCGATCGGATTGACGACAACGGTTTTGTCTCTCTGCGGGTGAACCCGATTATCAGGACACCTGGCACCGCTCAAAACCTGTCCACGGGCCCGAACACCAATACTATCAGGCTGCTGGGCGAGCGATCGTTGCAATCGGGGTTAATTCGCCTGCGGGACGGTCAGACTTTGATTGTTTCGGGGATTATCCGCGACGAAGAACGGGTTACAGCGAACAAGATTCCGATTTTGGGAGATTTGCCGATTATCGGTTCGCTGTTCAGGAGTACCAATAAGACCAACCAGCGGGCGGAGTTGATTGTATTGCTGACACCGCAGATTTTGGACGACAGCGATCGATCGAACTTTGGCTACCAAAACAACATCAGTCCCGACGCCCGCCAACTGTTGCAGCGCAGTCAGCCCGTCCAGCCGAGACAGTAGGAACGAAGGAAAAATGCCTTGCTGTCAACTTTCCAGGCTCTTTCCCCTGAGTCCGACAGTCCGACAGTCCGACAGTCCGACAGGGGTTGCAACCCCTGCCTCAAAGCTAAAGTCCTCTAAAAGAGGACTAAAGAACTCATTAGTCCTCTGCAAAAGGACTATAAATGACTCTTTCAGTCGTCTTCAGACGACTTCAGCTATGAGACAGGGACTTCAGTCCCTGGCGGGTTTCGGGAGAAGGAAACAGCCGTTCGTAAAAACCTACCCAAATCTGGACAAAGCTATAAATAGCTTCCTGGATTAACGAACGTGCAGGCTAAGACTTAACTGTCTACGTTGGGTTCGTCATGATACCTGAAAATGAACGCCAGTTTTCAGCCCGATCGAACTAGGTTAAGCAATTGTGGCGAAAGGTTTATAAGCCCGTGCCTAGTTCCTCAAAAGCTGACTCAACATTGCCGAGGCAAACATTACTAAGGATTGGTCAAACCGACCAAAACAAATTAGATGAAAACTTACCCAAATATGGAGGAGTGTCTAGATATGTCCACAAACGATAGAACAGTTGCCAACCCTGCCCCACGGGGAAAAGAAAGATCGGAAAGAAACAAGGAAGAAGGAAAACACTTTTCCTTTAGCCCTTGACAAATTACATTTTATTCCTTCTATTTCTCCTTTTTTATGCTTTCAAATCCACCGAGGCGAGAAATCTTCTCTCCAAGGTGGTATTTTTTTACTTAAATTTTGGGATTAATTACAAAAATTAGCAAGTTCCATATAAATTAAAGGTTCCACCGATCCATAACGGTCGGCAAGACTTTAGAATAATGCAGTGAAAATTAGATGCTGTGGGGTTTTCAGCAGTTAGAAACAAAAATTCCTTTTCTGACCAATTACCCTAGGGTAATTGGTATTCAGCAGGAGTTGTGATTCGGGGAAGCGGACGGGAGCAATCGGGAACCACCCAAACCTCCCAAGGCACACCTCAATCCAGTTGATAACTCACAGCTAATAGTTGAACTAACTCTGTTTAACGTAATTTTGCAAATCCAGAAGGAGTTCGCAATGAACAAAGGTGAATTGGTTGATGCAGTCGCGGAAAAGGCTACCGTGACGAAAAAACAGGCAGATGCTGTTTTGAGTGCGGCCCTTGAAGCAATCATGGAAGCTGTCTCCAATGGCGACAAAGTGACGCTGGTCGGTTTTGGCTCCTTTGAGTCGCGGGAACGCAAGGCCCGCGAGGGTCGCAATCCCAAAACTGGCGACAAGATGGAAATCCCGGCAACCAGAGTTCCTGCATTTTCCGCAGGGAAGTTGTTTAAGGACAGAGTTGCACCGCCGAAAAACGCGGAATAAGTGGCGAACTGAGTCTTGATTAGACCTGTACACGGTGGGAATTTAGCTTGGGCAGCCGGACTGGCAGGCTGCCCTGCCTCTGCTATTCTCGATTTTTCTGCCAGTATCAGTCCTTTGGGCCCTCCTGAGTCTGCCCTGGCTGCGATTCAATCACACTTGAGCAGTCTGACGGCTTACCCTGATCCGGATTATGGAGAGCTCAGGACTGCTTTAGGTGAGGCTTTGAATGTTGACCGGGATTGGATTCTGCCGGGGAATGGTTCGGCGGAATTGTTGACTTGGGCGGCTTGGGATTTGTCGAAGCTGGAGGCGACTTATTTGGTGACTCCAGCTTTTGGCGATTACTGGCGGGCTCTTTCGGCTTTCGGCGCGCAGGTGCTGAAATGTCCTTTGGATCTCCAATCTTGCACCATTGTCAAAAACGGGCAAGATGCCCATTCCACAAGAGATGAATTTTCTTGTGGAACAGGCATCTTGCCTGTCCCTAAACAAGTAATTGAGCATGGTGCAACATCTCAGTTGGATCTGAAATCGTTGGGCGCGGAGCCTGGAAGCCGGTTAGTAACGGATGATTTGTCGGTTTCTAACCGTTCCCTTGTCTCCCCTTCTTTCCGTCTCCCGGTGCCTCTTGCTCTCGATGTCCCCTCTCGACGAGGTTTGCTCCTGAACAACCCGCACAATCCGACGGGTTTGCTGTTTGCTAGGGAGGCGATTTTGCCTTATGTGAAGCAGTTCGGTATGGTGGTTGTGGATGAGGCCTTTATGGACTTTCTACCGCCTTCTGAGCAGGAAACTTTGATCGATGCTGTTGAGGAGTTTCCGAATTTGGTGATTTTACGATCGCTCACTAAATTCTATTCTCTGCCGGGACTGCGGTTGGGCTGTGCGATCGCCCATCCCGATATTCTGCGCCGCTGGCAGCAGCAGCGCGATCCTTGGCCTGTGAATGCTTTGGCTGCTGCTGCTGCTGCTGCTGTGGTTCGAGATGCTGCTTTTGAGCGGCAAACCTGGGATTGGCTGCCTGTTGCTCGCTTTGAGCTATTTGAGGGTTTGGCTAATTTACCGGGTTTGCAACTTTTTGCAGGGGCGGCTAATTTCTTGTTGGTTGAGTCGTCTATGTCGGTTTCTTCGATTCAAAAAAGTCTGTTGGAACGACACCGGATTTTGATTCGGGATTGTTTGAGTTTTCCTGAGTTGGGCGATCGGTTTTTTCGGGTGGCTGTGCGCTCTAGGGCGGACAATCTGCGGCTGATTGCTGGACTTACGGATGTCATTAGTCAGTTGACTGTTGACTGTTAACAACCAATAACAGTTGACAAAGGGATTTTATTGTCGTTCGAGCGGACATCCCCAAGAAACCCGGTTTCTATGATAAATCTTGGGTTTTGCAGCGAAGTATCTAGGAAGAAACCGGGTTTCTGACCCCGCGCGTGGATCGTCCTAAACTACTAACTATTGACTACTGACTACTGACTTCTTTATTTATGCTTGACTATGATTTAGTGATTATTGGTGGAACTCCGGCCGGACGCTATGCTGCTTTGACTGCAACTAATTTCCCGGCCCGCGTTGCTTTGGTGGAACCGTTAAGTAATTCCCAAGATTTGCCGACTGGGGGGAAAGAGTCGATCGACCTTGGTTTGAGATACAGCCAAACTTTGAGGGAGGCTGCTCGTTTTGCCCAGCAGATAACCCGCCAGCAGTTGGGGGTTCGCTGGGAAGTCGCTAATTCCTCGATGCCGATCGAATTGCGGTTTGACGGGGTTCTCAAGTGGGCCGAGGGTGTTGTTTCTAATTTGTCAGAAATTGATTCTCTCGACGTTTTGGCTGCTCGCGGGGTCGATGTTATTTGTGGCAACGGAGAGTTTGTTGCGAAACCGGATTTGGCTTTTGTTGTGGGCGGGCGAAAATTGCGATCGCTCTGTTATTTGCTAGCTTGTCCAACTCTGCCGGCGATTCCCAATATTGAAGGACTTTCGTCTGCTGGCTTTTTTACTTCGGAAACTGTCGGGGAATTAGCAAAACTTCCACAGTTGCCTAAAAGTTTGGCTGTAATCGGCGCAGATCCCAGCGGTGTCGAAGTGGCTCAGACTTTTGCTCGGCTGGGGGTTGCTGTTACTTTGGTGGTGAAAAGTTCGCACATTTTGGCTAAAGAAGACCGGGAGGCTGCTGGTTTGGTGCAAGCTGGAATGGAAGCTGAAGGAGTGCGGATTCTAACTGCTACTGAGGTAACTCAAGCTAGGGTGATTGAGGGTAAAAAGTGGATTCAAGCTGGGCCAAGGGCGATCGAAGCTGAGGAGATTTTTCTTGCCGCCGGTAGAGGGCACGATTTTTCATCGTTAAATCTCGAAGCGGCTAAGGTTAAATTCAGCGCTCGGGGGGTGATTTTAAATGAAAAGCTGCAAACAACTAATCGCCGCATTTACGCGATCGGCGATGTTGCTGGGGGTTATCCGTTCCCTCACATCGCTAATTACGAAGCTGCAGTTGCGGTGAAAAATGCTTTGTTTTTGCCAATCTTTCAAATAGATTATCGCGGGATTCCTTGGGCGATTTTTTCTGACCCGCAGTTGGCGAGGGTTGGCTTGACCGAAGCGCAAGCAAGGCGCCGTTTTGGAGACGATCTCATTGTTTGTCGCGAATATTTCAAGAATGTTGAAAGAGCTCAAATGTCCGGGGATACAACTGGTTTTTGTAAGATTGTTGGGCGTCGTAACGGGGAGATTTTGGGAGCGAGTATTGTGGGGCCGCAAGCTGCTGAGTTGATTCACGCGATCGCTTTGGCTATGCGTCACGGGATGAAGGTTGAGGCGATCGCCCAACTTCCTTATATTTGGTCGAGTTTTTCGGCAATTAACGGTCAAACTGCTGCTGTTTGGGAGTCGCAGCGCTTGGGTAGCAATACTTTTTCGCGCAATTTATGGGAGAATTTGTTTCACTGGCGCAGGTATTGGAATAAGTAAAGAAATCAAATGTTTGTAGTAGGAATTTGTGAAATTGCTATGATTACCCCCGAGTTAAAAAGTAACTTGCTAATCACATTGCTCAGCATTAAAATTGTGTGTCACTAAATAATCTAACAATGAGTTGACCGTTGCTCCAACGCCGCCCGAAATATGCAATTTAAATGTACAACAGCTTAACTAATAACTGATGACTACTCACTGATAACTAATGATTGCTGACTAATGATTGCTGGCGAGAGTGCAATGCTGGATTTGACGATCGCCGGTACAATGCGATCGCACGCCATTCTCGCCCCAGAAAGGTTTCTTGCGACTGGCCCCACTTGCAGCGCGGCTAAACCACCAGTCAAAAATAATTCGCATCCGGGCCAACGCAGGTGTTTGTCTAAGACTGGCAAACCTTTAACTATTTCAATGGGATGCGTTTCTAGCATTTCTTTGAACATTGGTTCGGCTGCAATGTCTAGTTTGGTGCCGGTTGCTAGCCAAATTCGATCGACAAATAACGTCTCCCCATCATTACAATCAACAGTCCATTTGTTATTTTCCCACCGAACGCCAACAACTTCGCACTGTTCGTGAAATGTCAGTTGTTCGCTGCGGGAAAGCCTCCGCAACTGTGTCATAATTTCCGGTGTCATCGAGCCGCCGTTGCGAGCTTGTTGAATGATTTCCCAGCGTTTGTGACAATCGGGTTCAGCATCAAATCCTTTGAGGTATTTTGGCCCCAACCAACCGGGTTCGGCATCAAATAGCTTTTCTTGGAAATAGCGCCTCGTCATTAACAGAACTTTTGCTCCTCTGGCAATTGCTCCTACTGCTAAATGTCCGCTGGTTAGTCCGCCGCCGATAATTAATATTTGTTCTCCTTGCAATTGCAAATTTCGCAAATCTACTTGATGGGAGTGGCAAATTCTTTCGGCTGGATGCTGTGTTTGAATTTGATTTGTCCACGCTGGTAAATGCGGTTTTCCACTTCCGGCTGCGACAATTACTCGGCGGGCGATCGCACTTTTTCCGTCTTCAAACCACAGGCGGAAACGGCCTGATTTGGGCTGAATGCGGGTTACTTTCGCTTTGATAACTCGATCGCCCAATTGCCACCGTTTAATTGTGTCGCCGCAAAATTCTTCAAATAACCGACTTCCCGGCAAATCGTAGGGGGGAAATAATTCCGAGGAGCGATTTTCGGCAAACCTCCGCAATTCGTAAGGGTTGGGATCTGGGTGGTGCACTGCGGGCGATCGCAAATGCTCAATTTCTAAAGCTGCAAATTGCCTCCGCCACTGAGTCAGCCATTCGCCGCTCGGATCGAATGCTAAAAGTTTATCCCGGAGGCTGTTGCGTTTTTTCAAGATGTGTGGTATTAGGGTCAGGGCGTGGGGCCCAGCGCCGATTACAGCTAAATCAATTTGGGGCGGCGTGGCTTCTGAGTTCGCTTGCATGAGAATTGCTGATTTGCGAATGATAACAATTCTCATTATAGGTCGAGCATCAAGTTTACGCCTTTCGAGAACAAGCAGGATTTCTGTGGCGCGCTTTGTCGCGAATGTTGAGAAGAGAAGGCAAAGAACTCAATTTGTGCGATGATTGCACAATGTCACCTAATCACGGCAGCGCCACAAACTTGTAATCGGTTCCTTGACGCTGAACTTGTACTAAAATCGCTTTGCCCGATCGATCGTTGGCAAAAACTTCACATCTTCACTCGCACCGATGGTCGAGAAATTCGGATTTCTGAGTGCTGGTTGCAATCCTTCTGGCGTATTGCTTTTGAGCAAACCGGCGATAATAGCTTGAGTCTCATCAAAACTCGTTAATCCAAGTCCTCATAAAAATCTGAGGACTCTTCGTCCTCACTACAAACCAATTTTATGGCGATATTTCGATCGAACTGCAATAAAAATTTTCCGCCATAATGTGTATGCGGAAAATATCAGTTGGGCGATCGATATTTCCCAACATAAATAATATCAAGTCCGGTTAATTACCTATAAATCCTCTACGGGCATAGGGCATAGGGCATGGGGCATGGTAGGACAAAAGTATTATACAGCACTTCCGGGTGTTATGAGGCAATACGGTTTACTTAAGACGATCCCCCCTAACCCCCCTTAAAAAAGGGGGGGACAAGAATGCCCTCAAAGTCCCCCTTCTTAAGGGGGATTTAGGGGGATCTCCGGGGCATAAATATGTTAAGTGAACCGTATTGTGTTATGAGGTACAATAAGAAGAGATTAAAAAAATACACCAATGAAAGCATATTCAGTAGATTTGCGAAAAAAAATAGTAGCAGCCCATAAGCGAGCAGAAGCTGTCGATCAGAAAAACAGCAGAAATATTTGCCTGCAGTAAAAGCTTAGTTCAAAAACTTGTCAAGCAACAAAAAATAGAGGGAAATTTACAGCCGAAACCCAGGGGAAAACCGAGATACAGTCATTTGAATAATGCGACAGCAGAGTTGAGAGAAATAGTGGCAGCACATCCTGATGCAACCTTACTAGAATTGTGTGAGTTATTTGCCGAACGGACGGGAAATTGGGTGGGTAGAACAGCCATGTGTAACGCCTTACAAAAGTTGGGATTAAATCGTAAAAAAAAACAGTGAGAAGTAGCCAAGCCGGAACAGAAAGAGTCATGAAGTTAAGGTTAGAGTATTGGGAACAAGTCAAGGATATCGACCCAAAAAATCTAGTATTTTTAGATGAGACTGGAGTATTGCTAGGTTTAACCAGAACTCATGCACGTTCCCAACGAGGAACTAGAGCCTATGCGGTCAAACCTTTTTACCGAGGGAAAAAAGTCACAGTAATTGGTGCAATTAGTATCAAGCGTGTAGTGGCACTCATGACAATGGATAACTCAATGGATGGCAAAGCATTTGAGGTATTTATCGAAAAATGTTTAGTGCCACAATTGTGGTCGGGAGCAGTAGTAGTGATGGATAATTTACCCGCACATAAAGCAGATTCAATTACATCAATGATTGAATCTGTGGGTGCTTCTATTTTATGTTTGTCCCCATACTCTCCTGATTTTAATCCGATTGAATTATGGTGGTCGCAACTTAAATCTTTATTGCGACAGTTTTCGCCAACCACCACTAAAATGGTTGACACCATAATTGCTGTGGCTCTTGATTTAATTAATCCGAAACATCTCAAAAACTGGTTTACCAATTGCTACTGTACCTCATAACATCCGGAAGTGCTGTATTCTGTCCATGTTGATTTTGCTGCGGAAAGTACCTCTGTCATCGCTTCGCTGGCTAAACTTCCGACTCGCCGGTAGCGATCTAATTCGCTTGACATCATGATTTGTTTGCGCGATTGTAAAGATGGGGCGATCGGCATTTCTGCGGCATTTGGTCGATCGCTCATCACGTTACCGCCCTCAGTAATTTCTTTAACAAAAGCTTCGCGCTGTGCAACATCCGCCCAAGGATAGATGTGCATTTGAAAGTTGGCTGGAAGTTCTTCATCTTGCAAGCGCTGGGCTTCGATTTCATCTGTCAGTACCCAAGCTGTATCAGCGGTGACTAAGACTTCTGCAACTCCAGTTTCTGCGGTAAGCAAGACTGTATGGGAAGCGCCGGCGGTGGCCCAAGCAAACCAATCAGTGCCGCGCAACCGCAGGGCGATCGCTCCTGTTTCGGTTAAGGCTTTGCGGATGAATTCGAGTTTGCTGTCAACTTCTGGGTTTAATGAGTTTATCATATATGAAAGAAGAAAGTTCGGCAGCGGATTGTGTAACGGATGTAACGGATGTAATATCATGTCTGGTCGATTAACCGCAATCTTGTAGGGGCGGGTTTACCAACAATAATTGCCTAAAAACGCTCGTCTCGTAAACCCGCCCCCTCCACGGTAAATCGCTACAATCTCTAAAATCTAAAATCTAAAATCTAAAATAGATTGACAGAGACTGCTTGCAATTCTTTAGCTTTTTCTTCCGGTAAAGCGTCGTTGGCAAACATTCCCGCCGCGAGTTCGGTTCCTGCTAGGTATTTTAGCCGATCGCTCGATCGATAGGGCGGATAAAACTCAGCGTGCAAATGCGCCTCCGGGTGAGGCTTTCCGTCTGTGGGCGCTTGAAACCAAGCCATCAAATAAGGGAATTGGCGCTGCCACAAACCGTCATATTTAAGGGCGACTGTTTTTAAGGCCTTGGCAAGTGCTTGACGCTGTTTTTCGGTAAGATCGATAAATGTGGCAGTTGGTGCGATCGGCGCAATCCACACTTCGTAAGGGTAGCGGGCGCAAGCGGGCACAAAGGCGATCGCATCTTCGTCTAAATACAAAATTCGCTGTTTGTCAGCAATCTCTTTTTGAATCAAATCTTGCAGCAAACCGCTACTGTTTTTTTCATAGTAAACCGACTGACATTCTAACATCCGCGCCGGCACCGGTGGCACGAACGGATAAGCGTAAATTTGACCGTGGGGATGATGCAAAGTTACTCCGACTTCTACGCCGCGATTCTCAAACGGTAAGACATATTGAATTTCGGGATTGCTGCCAATAACTGAAGTGCGATCGGCCCATACTTCTAACAATAATTCTAAGTGACTTAACTCCAAAGAACCCAAAGAAGCTTGCGGATTTTGAGTAAATACTACCACTTCGCAAATGCCGTTAGCAGGCAAAGTTTCCACAATACTTGTAGGTGCATTATTTGCCTGCCAACTCATCGATGGAAAGCGGTTGTCAAAAACAGCTACGTCGTATTTACCTTGGGGTAATTCTGTGGGAAACTTCGGGTTAATTGTCGCAGCCAGCGGATTGTATTCCGGCGGCGGCATGAATGTTCTGCCCTGGCGGTGGCTGGCATATGCTACCCATTCCCCGCGCAAAGGATGCCAGCGAAAGTGCGGGTTTGCCTGTACGGGTTCATTGCTGGGACTTACCGCCACGATGCCTTCTGGGATTGGGTAGCGGCTGTAGAGTGTGAGTGGGCGGCCGTCTGGTTTTTGCAATATTTGGGAGTGCATTTTTTTCGGGCAGGCGATCGGTTTTGAGAGATTTTATAATTCTAACTTCCTGTGTCGAAAACCCGCCCCTATCTAAAGTCGCAAAGTGCATGAGAAAGCGATCGACGCCTGGTTTTGGCACAGATGAAAGTCTAGGTAGAAAATAGTAGTGAAAGAGCAAAACTTCCAATAAATGTCAAACTAGACCAGTTGGTATCCTGAGTTTGATGCGCTTCCGGAATAATTTCTTCGACGATCGCAGTTATCAGAGTCCCCGTTGTAAATGCCAGCACAACTAGCTTAGGAAGCTCAGATTGTCCGCGCAATCCCCAATAACCGAGAGTTGCACCCAGCCAAACCGGGATCAGAAAGGCAGCAAGCAACAAAAATCGCTGTCCGCGCGGCATATTTTGACTTCTAAACTCTGCATTGGTCACAAATCCTTCTGGAATGTGAGCAACGACTCTCGCCGATGCCAGCGTTATTCCTAAATGTTCCGAAATTGTCAGACTGGTACCAATCATTAATCCATCGCCAAACAAATCGATCGCAATACTGAGAAATATCACCCAACCAACTGTATTGTGATCGATTCCCTGCAAACGATTCTTGCTCAAGTTGAGAAGTTGATTAACCCATACAAAAAAAGCTCCTCCAACAAACAGTGCCAGAATAGTTGCCCAGACTGGTTTAGCTGAAATAACTCTGGGCAGCAGTTCGGTGGAGGCGATCGCCAGTAACACCCCAGCAGCAGAGTGCAATGCCAGTCCTAATGTTTTTTTTGATAACGGTAATGCTTCGGCAAGCATAGCACCGATGAAGTTACTGACAACAGGTAAGGCTGAAAGTATGAGAACAAAAATAAATGCCTGCATGACTTGTCAACCTATCTAGAACTGTGAGTATCAACCGCGAGTGGCTGTGCGGCCAACATGGCTTCAATCTGAGGATTTGCCCATGCTGCTGCAATCTTTAAAAAAGCAGGATCGTCATTGACGCAATCTAGCCGCACATAAGTTACAGTTGGATACTTACTGCGTAAAGATTGAATGGCATCCTCCACATCAAGAATGGTTTCATAATTCTCAGTTGCCCAACCGAGTGGTTTAAATACAATGGCTTGGGCACCTGCTTTAATCAAGCTTTGTGCAGCTTGTTTTATGTCGGGTTGTGACCAATTGATGAACGGCATATCATGATTAATCCAGCCAATCGAAATTAACGGATATCGCTGTTGCAATTGCGATCGCACAGCATCACAAAGTGCTTGTCCATCAATCACACCAGTCAATAGTCCTTTGGCTCGCTCTGGCCCACCATGAACGGTTAGTATAATGCCAATTCGAGACTCAAAAAAGCGATCGGCAAAAAGTTCAGTCAGCGTTTCCTCAAGTTGATGCACTATCAAATCAACATAAGCAGGTTCAGTTGCAAATGATGGAATGTAACGAACTGATTTAAATGGAGAGTGTTGAGGATTATTCTCAGGTGCGTTTGCTGCAATAACTTCATTGACTTGTTCGATCGCAATTGCTCCCGTAAAGGCAGAATCGACAACCAGCAAAGGATAGATCAATAAGTTCTGAAAGTCTTGCTGAATCAGGTCTGCGACAACCTGCTGCACAAAAGGTTGACAGAAATAAAATCCCTTGAACACTTGCACGCGATCGCCCCATCGGTCTTGCAACTGTGTTTCAATGCCGAGGCGCTGTTTTTCAAATATCTCATTTTCCGGTGACATGAACTGATGATGCTTGACCCCAAAATTGTACAAATCTTGAAGCGCCAGAAACTTGCCAGCCAAGGGGTACAGCCAATTTGGAATTGGCACAAACTGAGCCGCGATGTACTTGGTTGCAGCTTGATTGTAGCGACTCAGATCGCGGTAAGATTGCACTTCACCATAACCTGCAAGCAACACTGCAACGCGATTTTCACTTTGAGAGGTGACAGAATCGGTCGATTGAGATTGATGATTAATCATTGGATTATTGGGTTGAATGTTAAATATTTCAAAAGCGGTTTTGTTGCAAAAATTATCGCAGAACAAAGACTCGACTGGTATCAGATTTGATTAATGGTTATGGACTAATACAGTTCACTTAACACTATTTATACCCCGGAGATCCCCCTAAATCCCCCTTAAGAAGGGGGACTTTGAGAGCTTTCTTGTCCCCCCCTTGGGAAGGGGGGTTAGGGGGGATCTTTCTTAAGTGAACCGTATTGTCTGATAAAAGTCGCAAACTATCTTTAATTATCTGCGTTCATCTCCATCTATCTGCCTGACATCTGCGGTTGACCGGCTCGCCTCAAAGATTTATGCAATTCAAGTCTAAATAAACCCGTTTTCTGACCACCCATGCGTCCAGGAGTGAAGATGACAGAATCAATATTTTTTTAAGTCAAGACTGCAATGCTTTTAGCCTGGCCCGAAGTTGAGCGATTTCCTGCGCCATATCTACAACCATTACCGCCCCGACGAGATTTAGTCCTAAATCTTGGCGCAACCGTTGGATTTGACCAATGCGCGCAATTTCCCGCGCGTGCAGCATTGAGCCGATCGGCTCAATCAACCCGACTTGCACAAATTGCTCAATTATCATCGTTGAAGTTTCCGTCACCAAAGCTGCATATTCAAACGTATACAGCCGATCGCCATTTTCGGAAACAACCATAGTGGACAAGCTAAATTCCGTCATAGTCTCACCTCTTCTATTGCAGAACGCGGGTTAAAATTGCTACTCGCCTTAATTTTTTCATAACACTCCTGCTCGATTTCACTCAACTCCTTCGGAGACACGATCAGAAGTTTCACAATTAGATCGGTGCGATCGCCTTTGGGTAATATCCAACCCTTGCCGCGCAGCCGCAGCGATTGCCCGGAATTTACCCCTTTAGGAACAGTCATCGTCACAGAACCATCTGGCGTTGGCACTTGCATTTGAGTACCTAAAACAGCTTCATCTGGGCGAATAGGAACCTCGCAAGTTAAATTATCACCTGAAAACTTAAAAAAAGGATGGGGAAATAGTTCGATTGTCAGATACAAATCGCCTCGCTGTTCAGAAAAAGGGCTGGCGCGACCTTTTCCTTTCAGCCGAATCCGACTGCCTAATTTCGCACCTGCGGGAATGCGAACGTTAAGGGTTTCATCGTCCAACTGCAAGCGTTTCTGCACGCCGTGAAAGGCTTCTGAGAACGAAAGCGCGATCGCCGCTTCAGTATCAGGTGCAGGTGCTTGAGTGCGAAATCCCGCAAAATCATCAGCCTGAGTCGAGGTGCCCGAATGAGTTTGTCGCGATCGGGTTCTGCCGCGATTACCCAGCAAATCTTTGATAAAATCATCAAAATTGCCGTATTGATCGAAATTGCTGGACGGATCGAAATCAAATCCCCCGGCATTCGTGCTACTTCCTCTAGGAGGAGCGCCGCCAGCCCCTGCTTGCTTCCAGTGCTGCCCAAATTGGTCATACTTGCTGCGCGTTTCAGGATTTGATAAAACCTCGTTGGCTTCATTCAAATCTTTGAACTTATCCTCAGCTTCTGGATTGCCGGGATTCACATCAGGATGATGTTTGCGGGCAAGTTTGCGATATGCTCGTTTGATTTCTTCAGGAGTTGCAGTTTTGCTAACTCCCAGAATGGTGTAGTAATCTTTGAAGTCGGTTGCAGTTGGCATGATTTAAATTACTGAAAATCCAATTATTCTGCACTGGGAACATCGTTTGTCAGTGATAAATCTCCTTCTTCACTGAGTTGTTGAAAGTCTTCAGTTGTGGTAAACCGCTTTGCCTCTGTGGGATGCTCTGTGGCTTGATTGCCCGCAAAATTGGTCGCTGCTGAGCGATCGATCGCAGCAGGATCGATTTGGGCTCCTGCCTCGGCTTCGGCGCCCAACAGTGCATTACCTCCAGCATAATGATTTTTTCCGGCGATCGTTTGTAGAGCTTCGGCGGCGGCTTGATTGGGAACTGCTGCTTGAGCTACCATTGATTCGTCATTCATGATTGGAACCTCTTAAATTATGGTTTAGTTTGCTTATTTTAAACTAGAAAATCAGCAGGATTTGTGATTAATTGGCTTCCTTTATTATAACTGATTAAAAAGGATATTTGTGTGATCTTTATTTTTGTGTTATGGCACGAGATGAGTTTGCGCCAGTACACGATTTACCATGACATCCACAAATTTATTCGGCTCTTCGTAGATCGGGTCGTGTCCCGACTTTTCAAACCAGATCACTTCTTTGTGCGGTGCTTGCAAGACCTTGTAATAACGCTCGACCAGCGATGTCATTGCATTCACGTCCCAGCGCCCGACAACAAAGTAAACTGGAACCTCTAATTTGGTCGCTTGCGTTGTGAAATCGAGATCGGCAAGTTTCGGATAAAAGACCGTCCATACATCGATCAAACCGCGAAACCAGTTAACCTTATCCACCAAGCCGTATTCGATTCCAAATAAAATATCCAGTAGCCGATTGCTTTCTATGCCTTCCCCTGCGGCATGGGCGTACATATAGCTGTTCAGCACCGTTATATAGGCGAGGTATTTCGTGAACATCCCGTCACCTACATAGGGTGGTGAACCATTGTTTTGCAGGGCTTTTAGTGTTTTTGTGTCACTGCGTTTACTCGCCAGCTTGAGCGCGAATTGGTATCCCATCACATCATCTTCAGTTGTGTTGACCATTTGCCCGCTACCGACGTAAGCATGGAACAACTCAGGATATCTTTGCACCAGTTTGATACCGAGAATGCTGCCCCACGATTCACCCATGACGTAGATTTTGTCTTGATGAAATCGCGATCGCATCATCTCTACCAACTCATGCGCGTCCGAGATATATCGTTCTGTCGTAAGCAGTTGAATCGGCACTGCGTCATAGGATTTTGCTGCACCGGGCTGATCCCAGTTCACTACGATGAAATGCTCCTCTAACTTCGCCAGATATTTACGTGTCCATACGAGTTCGCTACCACCGGGCCCACCCGAAAGAAAGAGCAGCACGGGGCGTTTTATGTCCTTGCCGCGAAGGGTGATCCACTGCTCAGAGCCGCCGAGTTTCGCTTTTTCTAGTACGGCAATGCTATGGGGAATTGGGTTGCCGTTTACATCGAGAATGGATGGTGTGGATGCACATACCTGGGATGCAAAGATGGCAAGGAGGGCGATCGCCACAAACCCTGCAAAGGTGGTAAGAATAACTGGCACAGTAAGGGACAACCGAAACAACGCGACAACCAGTGCCACATCTGCAACAGCAAACAGAACCAGGATGGATTTAGGGACGGCTGTGCCGATCGGCAACAATGCTACTGGCAGAATCGCCACAACAATCAAGATCAACACCAGAATTCGCAGCGATGTGAGGGCGATCGTCCGCACAATTTGCAATTTCGATAGCCGATACAACTTTCTCGTCAGGGGCTGAATAATGTTAACCATGATAAATCTTCCTTACCCGCTGTTTTTATTTTTCCTTGATTTCCGACTAAGTGCTGCTTGCGCCGAATATATTCAAACTTTACAAAATCCTAGATAGGATGCGATCGCCACTGGTAAAGGTTGCTTATCCTTAGTTTTGAAATGTCTCTTTCCCTCAACTCAATAATCTAATCACCAGAAGCAGAAGTGCAACTGCAAGCAAGCCACCATAGAATATTAACATACGATCGCCGAACCACTTGGGCAAGAAGAAAATGTCGGTCACTTGACCGTAATAAGATTCCAATTTTTCGGCATAAATCGTCAGGGGACAAGTCCAATTGTTGGCGATGAGAACGATTACTTCGATCGCAAACAAGGCGACTGCGATCCATGTGAGAATTGAAATTTTGTCAGCAGTAACTTCATATAATAGAACTGCCATGATTACATTGAAGAATACGAAGATTGCAGTATGAACCAATCTGATGAATGTGATGGAGTTCAGCATAAAATATTTGACTCCATGAGATTTTACCTGCCAAGCCGATCGCACGTCATTTATCTCTCATTTATTTTCCCGATCCCTTCAGTCTGCCTGTTGACGATTTTCGGGCTTCCATAGTAATTGATTTTCCCTACACCAGAGGCCTGTGCATCCAGTTGCCCCGTCACATATATATCAACATTACCTACTCCAGTCGAATTTACCTTCGCGTTGACAGTATGTAAATTCTTCGCGTCTAAACTTCCGACACCCGATAATGTAATATCAGCTTCCTTTGTTTCACCAGATGCACTGAAATCCCCGACACCATTCACCACTATCTCCAATCGGTCGTTCTTTACATTTGATAGATTAGCTTTACCTACTCCATCGAAGACAAACTTTTTAAGATCGGGAGTGGATATAATAATTTGTAGTTTCTGCTGAGGATTGTATCCTTTAGTGGGTCGGATGTACAAAGTACCATTTTTAACTTCAGTAGTAATTAATGGGATGATGTTATCATCGCCACTAATTTCGAGACTATCCTGCCCTTGAGAACGCACTTGGATCGAACCAACATAGTTCGCGTCTATAGAATCGAAGGAAGCAATCGATCTTTTTTCGGTCTTAACAATCCCACTTCCTTTAAGGTTGGGGTTGACAATAATGAGATTGCATCCTACCAAGCCAGTAACTAATCCGATGCTGAGCAGTGTCAATATCTTCATGGGGTCTTTCTTTCACTCAAAACATAGGTGATTAGGCAATACGGTTCACTTAAGACAGATCCCCCCTAACCCCCCTTAAAAAGGGGGGGACAAGAAAGCTCTCAAAGTCCCCCTTCTTAAGGGGGATTTAGGGGAATCTCCGGGGTATAAATAGTCTTAAGTGAACCGTATTAGGTGATCAGGAACAAGAGAAGCGCCATGAAATAGTTCAGAAGTCCCTAGGCAGAATTATTGGCACACTGGGTTTTTTCCTACGGTTTACTTCGCTCGTTTTAGGGTACAAAATCAGCATCAATCACATCTTCCTCGCTGTTTCCCGACGGTTGATTTGTGGGATGAGGATTGCTCGCATCCGCACCAGCTTTAGCGTAAACGGCGCTACCAATTTGCATCAGGGCTTGTTTGAGATCCGTTGTGAGCGATCGCATTTGATCGTAGTTTTCTTGACCAATTGCCGATCGCAAATTTCCAATCAATGATACCGCCCGCTCCTTATCCGCATCAGAAACTTGACCGTCCAAATCTTCCAGTTGTTTTTCCGATTGATAAACTAGCGAATCTGCATTGTTCTTGGTATCAATCTGATCGCGCCGTCTTCGATCTTCCTCAGCATGAGTTTCCCCATCGCGCACCATGCGTTCCACATCGGCTTGATTCAGAGTAGAAGCACCAGAAATCGTAATCGATTGTGCTTTACCAGTGGCACGATCTTTCGCAGTTACTGATAGTAAACCATTGGCATCGAGATCGAACGTCACATCAATTTGTGGCACGCCGCGCGGTGCCGGAGGAATACCATCAAACCTGAAAGTTCCCAAACTTTTGTTATCGTTGACTAATTCTCGTTCTCCCTGCAAAACATGAATCTCGACATTTGTTTGGCCATCCGCAGCCGTCGAAAAAGTCTCCGATTTCTTGACAGGAATTGTGGTATTGCGGGGAATAATTTTCGTCATTACCCCGCCCATCGTTTCTACGCCCAAAGAAAGCGGTGTGACATCGAGCAGCAGAACATCTTTTACTTCTCCAGCCAGCACCCCGGCTTGAATTGCTGCCCCTATAGCCACCACTTCATCGGGGTTAACGCCCTGATTTGGATCTTTATTTGTGATCCGTCGGACAAGTTGCTGCACGGCGGGAATTCGCGTAGAACCACCGACTAGCACAACTTCATCGAGATTTTCACTGCTGAGATTGGCATCCTTCAAGGCTTGCTCAACTGGGATGCGGCAGCGATCGAGCAAATCTGAACACAGTTTATCAAAATCTGCCCTTGTCAAGGTGATATCGAGGTGCTTTGGCCCCTCCTGCGTTGCCGTAATGAAGGGCAGATTAATCGTCGTTTGAGTCGCATTAGAAAGTTCAATTTTGGCTTTTTCTGCGGCTTCGGTTAATCGTTGGAGGGCTTGCTTATCCTTGCGTAAATCAACGCCTTCGTTACTCTGAAATTCGTCAGCAATGCGATCGACAATCTTTTTATCGAAATCATCGCCGCCTAAGTGAGTATCCCCACTGGTAGATTTGACTTCAAACACACCTTCTCCCACTTCGAGAATCGAAACATCGAAGGTACCGCCCCCTAAATCGAACACTAGAATTGTTTCATTGCCCTTTTTGTTCAAACCATAGGCAAGCGCTGCTGCCGTCGGTTCATTAATAATGCGGAGTACCTCTAACCCAGCAATTTTGCCTGCATCTTTGGTTGCTTGACGTTGCGAATCATTGAAGTAAGCAGGCACGGTAATTACTGCTTGCGTAATCCGTTCTCCCAAGTATTTGCTAGCATCATCCGTAAGTTTTTGCAAGACTTGAGCAGCAATTTCTTCAGGCGCGAACTGTTTTTTTAGCGCCGGACAATCGAGCTTGACATTTCCATTATTATCGCGGATGACTTTGTAAGCAACTTCGCTCGCTTCGTGAGTGATCTCATCGTATTTGCGTCCGATAAATCGTTTCACTGAGTAGAAGGTATTGTCTGTATTCATTACCGCCTGTCTGCGGGCAATTTGACCAACTAGGCGATCGCCCGTTTTGGTATACGCAACTACAGAGGGCGTGATGCGTTGTCCTTCTGCATTAGCAATCACGATCGGTTTTCCACCTTCGATAACTGCAATACAAGAGTTAGTCGTACCTAAATCAATTCCAACAACTTTTGCCATGATTTTAAATTCCTAAATTAGATTTTGATGTCAGCTATTCTGCATTGAGATTTAATGCCACTTCTCAAAACTCATACAACAGTAGTCGTAGGGTGCGTCGCTAAGA
>Ga0335394_10000699_pt1 | contig 36475 bp, 25 predicted proteins | sample MAT03_FD_205741 | JGI IMG/M metagenome (GOLD analysis project Ga0335394, IMG submission 205741) | Freshwater microbial communities from Lake Fryxell liftoff mats and glacier meltwater in Antarctica - MAT-03 (spades assembly) (version 2) ...
CTTACAACTTGACCGTCATCGGTATCAACGGTTGTACCAGCATGGCTTCTGCGGAAGTAACGCAGGATGATCAAGTGCCCGGTGCAACTGCACAAGGCGGTGTGTTGAACTGCAACGTGAGCAGCATCATGCTGGTAGGAACCGGCAACGGAACCTACGCTTGGAGCGGTCCGAACGGTTTCAATAGCACCGAGCAAAACCCGAACGTGGGTGCTGCTGGTACTTACAACTTGACCGTCACCGGTATCAACGGTTGCACCAGCATGGCTTCTGCGGAAGTAACGCAGGATGACCAAGTGCCCGGTGCATCTGCACAAGGCGGTGTGTTGAACTGTAACGTCAGCAGCATCATGCTTGTTGGAACCGGCAACGGAACTTACGCTTGGAGCGGTCCGAACGGTTTCAATAGCACTGAGCAAAATCCGAACGTGGGTGCAGCAGGTACTTACAACCTCACAGTGACCGGCGTGAACGGTTGCACCAGCATGGCTTCTGCGGAAGTAACGCAGGATGATCAAGTGCCCGGTGCCAGCGCACAAGGCGGAGCTCTGACCTGCACCAACAACAGTGTTACACTGATCGGTAGCGGCAACGGAACCCTCGCTTGGAGCGGTCCAAATGGCTTCAGCAGCAACATGCCTATGCCGATGGTGATCGTGCCTGGTACCTACACGTTGACCGTTACTGGAACGAATGGTTGCACCAGCACTGCGACAGCCACGGTCCTCTTCGATGGCACCGCCCCTGTAGTATCTGTGGGTGTTGAAGCGAACCTGCCTTGTGAAGGTGGCTCGCTCGTGATCAACAGTTCCTCAACCGTTGCCGGCATGTACATGTGGACCGGACCCAATGGCTTCACCAGCACGTTGGCCGAACCAACAGTCACGGTTGCTGGCACCTACACCTTGGTGGTGACCGCGGAAAACGGTTGTACCGGAACTGCCTCGGTTGAAGTGATGCGGGATGAATGCGGTGGCGAGTGCCCACCGATCTTCACCTCCTGCCCTAGCGACATCACCGTGGAGTGCGCAGCTGACTTCTCCCCATACGGCGAAGGTGGCGAACCGACCTTGCGCGATGTGGTCTTGATCGGTGGCGACAAGGAAAAGGAAAAGGAAAAGGAAAAGGACAAAAAGTGTCCTGCGATCGTGGACTACGGTTGGTACGAGGAGCTGATCGGCACTTGCCCTTATGTGATCCGCCGCACCTTCTACGCTACCGATGCTGATGGCAACACGGAGACTTGCGTACAATTGATCACGGTGATCGATGACATCGCACCGATCTTCGAAGGAACCATCGCCGACATTACCGTGTCGTGCGATGCCGACCTGGACAACGTGGAGATCCCTGCGGTGTGGGCGTACGATGAGTGTACCAAGACCGAAATGCCAGCTTACCTCAATGTGGAATACGTTGATGGCGAGTGCCCTTCGGAGTATAGCATCGTCTACTCCTGGACTTCCGTTGACTACTGCGGGAATGTGGGCGAGACCACATGGACGATCCACGTGGTGGACAACACCGCACCAACGATCGTATGCGATGTAGCCGACATGACCGTGTTCTGCGACGAAGTGCCCGAGGCATCTGATTGCAAAGCAGTGGACAACTGCGATCCGAACGTGCAGATCATCTTCACCGAGGAGAAGCAGGATGAGAATTGCAAAGACGGTTACATGATCACACGCACCTGGACCGCCATGGATGCTTGCGGCAACGTGGGACAAGCGGTACAGAACATCACTGTCGTCGGCAAGAAGAAGGATGATGGTGTGAAAGGTGGAGCGGATGAAATGACCGTGACCATCTCACCGAACCCTTTCCGCCACGAAGCGATGATCGCTTTCACCCCAACGGAAAGTGGAAAAGCCGTGATCGAAGTGATGGACATGCAAGGCCGGAAAGTTGCACAACCCTTCAATGGTGCGGTGCAGAAAGGAATGCCGGTACGTGTGGAATTCAAACCGGAACGCAATGGTGCCGGCACCTTCTTCTACAGGATCGAACTGAATGGAAAGGAACATCGTGGCCGCATGCTGTACCAGCCTTGATACCTGACCTGGACCGAACAAAGGGCCCCTGCCGCAAGGTGGGGGCCTTTTGCGTTGGTTATCATATTCTTCCCAGGATCTGGAATGACCTCCATGGTCAGCCACCTCCACACCAAAACCAGCGTTGGTAATTTTGCCCATGAGAAATGAGTACACCACTGGCAGAACGCCTTCGCCCGCGCACCTTGGATGAGGTGGTGGGTCAAACACATTTGGTGGGAGCCAACGGCGTATTGCGGAAGGCATTGACCGGTGGCATGCTGCCCAGCATGATCCTTTGGGGGCCTCCCGGTGTGGGCAAGACCACCTTGGCCCGCTTGATCGCACAAGACCTGAAGCGGCCTTTCCACTCCCTCAGTGCGATCAACAGCGGTGTAAAGGATGTGCGCGAAGTGATCGAACAAGCTGGTGGTTCGGGGCTATTTGCCCGCAGTGCCGTGCTCTTCATTGATGAGATCCACCGGTTCAGCAAAGCACAACAGGACAGCTTGTTGGGGGCTGTGGAAAAGGGCACGATCACCTTGATCGGTGCCACCACGGAGAACCCTAGCTTCGAAGTGATCCCTGCGCTCCTCTCCCGCTGCCAGGTCTACGTGTTGGAGCCTTTGGCCGTGGAGCAGTTGTTGGCCCTCTTGGAAAGGGCCATGGCCGAAGATGCCGAATTGAAGAACTTCGCTATCCAAATCGCCGAAACCGATGCCCTCATGCGTGCCAGCGGTGGCGATGCTCGCCGGTTGTTGAACACCTTCGAACTCTGCGTGCGCACAGCCGCCAAGGGATCCAGCGATGGTCCTGTCATGATCACCAACGCACTGGTCCAGGAAGTGGTGCAGAACAACACGGCCCGTTACGACAAGCAAGGTGAACAACATTACGACATCATCAGTGCCTTCATCAAAAGCATGCGTGGCAGCGATCCGAATGCTGCGGTCTACTGGCTTGCGCGCATGGTAGAAGGTGGTGAGGATCCGATCTTCATTGCACGGCGCATGGTGATCTTGGCCAGTGAGGACATCGGAAATGCGAATCCAAATGCCTTGTTGATGGCCACCACCAGCATGCAGGCCGCACAAATGATCGGTTGGCCCGAAAGCAGGATCATCCTTAGTCAATGCGCGATCTACTTGGCTTGTTCTCCCAAGAGCAATGCCAGCTATCTGGCGATCGGTGCTGCCCAACAAGCTGTGAAGAATACCGGTGATCTACCCGTCCCACTGGCCTTACGGAATGCACCCACCAAGTTGATGAAGGACTTGGAGTACGGCAAGGAATACAAATACAGCCACCAAGGTGAAGGCAATTTCATTGATCAGGAATTCTTGCCAGCGGACCTGGCCGGTACCGCATTCTACACACCTGGAAATACACCCAAGGAACGCGAGCATGCGGCATTGTTGGAGCGCCTTTGGAAGGGGAAGTATTTGTAAGAACAGGTTGAGGGTTGAAAGTTGAAGAAGTTGAGAGGTTGAGAGGTTGAGAAGTTGAGAAGTTGAGGGTTGGGCAGCTTTCAACCGCTTCAGCTTTTTAGGGAACTTGATAGCTCGAGCTGGCTTTGGCTGCTGGCTGTTGGCTAATTCGTCCATTCACTCCAAATAGCTAGTAGCCAGAAGCCAATAGCCAGTGGCCAGTAGAAACACATTCCCACCGAACCAGTAGATTCGAGCCATGTCCACCCCATCTGTTAAAGCCATGTCTGGATCGCTCATGAGCGGTCGTTCCCTTCTCTCCATTGCTTGCGTTTTCAGTCTTTCCGTTGCATTCGGTCAAGTGAACAAAGCACGCGATCTCGTCAACCCCTTCATCGGTACCGGCGGCCATGGACATACTTTTCCTGGTGCATGCGTTCCTAATGGATTGGTGCAACTCAGTCCGGATACACGAACCGATGGCGTGATGGATTGGGACGGTTGCGGTGGCTACCACTTCAGCGATTCGTTGATCTACGGCTTCAGTCACACGCACCTGAGCGGGACGGGTGTGGCGGACCTGTGCGATGTGTTGCTGATGCCGATGAGCGGGAAGGGATCGCTCGACCCAACGGAGTACCGTTCGCAATTCAGACATGCATCCGAAGCGGCAAACCCCGGATACTACAAGGTCTTTTTGGAGGACGAGAAGACGTTGGTGGAACTTACCAGCACGGCCCACTGCGGCGTTCACCGCTACACCATGCCCCATGACATGGAACAGAATATTGTGCTAGACCTGCGCCATCGCGATAAGTTGGTTGCCTCGCGGATCGAACGCGTAGGGAACGAGATCATAGGCGAGCGCCGTAGCAGTTCGTGGGCTGCAGACCAACGACTTTTCTTCTGCATCCGCATCGGCCACGGGGAAGGCAGCACTGCGGTCGCATTGGATACCGGAGCGGACAGTACCAAGGCGATCATTGTTGTGAAACAGGAAAGCACTGAACCGCTCATCGTGAAAGTGGGAATCAGCGCAGTGAGCATCGAAGGCGCGCGTGCCAACCTCGATGCCGAAGTGCCCGGTTGGGATTTCGATGCGGTACGCAAGCAAGCCGAGGGTGCATGGAACGCCAAGCTGAACAAGATCGAAGTGGAAGGTGGAACCTTGGAGCAGCAGCGTGTCTTCTACACGGCACTCTACCATTGCTATGTGGCGCCATACATCTTCAACGATGTTGATGGAAATTATCGTGGCATGGATGGTGAAATACATCACGCCGATCACAACGTTTACACGGTCTTCAGTTTGTGGGATACTTACCGCGCACTTCACCCGCTAATGACGATCCTGGAACCGGAAATGACCAGCGATTGGATCAAGACGTTCCTGCTGCATTACCAACAAAGTGGCCGCCTACCCGTGTGGGAATTATGGGGCAACGAAACAGATTGCATGATCGGGTACCACAGTGTAAGCGTGATCGCCGATGCGTATGTAAAAGGGATACGCGGATTCGATGCCGAGCTTGCTTTGGAAGCCATGCTGGCCAGCGCCATGCGCGACGAACCCGGGCTGAACGCGTATCGCAAGCAAGGCTACATCAGCAGTGAAGACCAAAGCGAAAGCGTGAGTAAGACCTTGGAATATGCTTATGATGATGGGTGCATTGATAATTTTGCATCGTATTTAGGTAACAAGAATTTGAAGGATGGTAAACTCACATTCAAAGAACGAGCGAACAGTTGGAAGCACCTATATGATCGTAATACCAAATTTTTCAGGGCACGTCGCAATGGTGGATTCGCGGATAGTTTTGATCCGTATGAGGTCAACTTCAACTTCACCGAAGCGAATGCTTGGCAATACAGCCTTTCAGTTCCGCAGGATATACAAGGACTGATCTCGGCGCAAGGCGATTGGGACGGTCTTGAGGCCCACTTGGATAGTTTGTTCGCAGCCAATTCGGAGACCACTGGCAGGGAGCAGTCGGATATCACTGGATTGATCGGCCAATACGCCCATGGCAACGAACCGAGCCATCACATGGCCTACCTCTATGATCGCATTGGAAAACCGGAGAAAACGCGGGTGTTGGCTAAGCAGATCATGGAAGAAATGTACCATGACGCACCGGATGGCCTTAGCGGCAATGAAGATTGTGGCCAAATGAGTGCTTGGTATGTACTAAGCGCAATGGGCTTCTACCCTATTTCCCCTGGGATAAATGATCGTTATGAGTTGGGGTATCCGTTGTTCGAGCAAGCGACGATCAAATTGGACAATGGCAAGCAATGGCACATGATCGTTGGAGACGAAGAAGCCTACGAAGCGACCGTGCCGCCTGTTCATAAGGAAATGTTGCACAGAAACCGCAACCACATTAAGCATGTAAATATCCTCGAAGGTGGATCACTCTATTTCAGTTCTAAGGATCGATCCCCACGCCCAGAATACATCAATTTGAATGAACTTATGAGTGTCGAGGAAGGCGATGAATACCCGCGATCTTGGCGCCTAACACCGATCGCTCCTGTGATCAGTGCAACGAACGCCACATTCACTGACACCCTAAGTGTAACTGTATTCGGCAACGGGCATTGCACCGTGCGAAGGGATACATTGTCTCGTACATGTCCGATGAACGAGCCCTTTGTACTGGCGAGATCATATACCGTGGAAGTGGACTGGGATTCGCACCGCGCCCCAGTTATGGCAAGTTTCACGAAAGTAGATGGTTCGCGTACCATCCAATTGGCAAGTTCGTTTGCTAACCAATATGCCGCCGGTGGCGAAAACGCATTGATCGATGGTCTGCGCGGTTCAATTGATTTCCGCACCGGCGAATGGCAGGGTTACGAAGGCAAGGACCTCTTGGCCACGATCGACCTGGGCAAGCCGCGCACGGTAAAACGCATCGGTCTTAGTGTATTGCAAGACCAGAAGTCATGGATCTGGTTACCTGCGGAAGTGCAGTTCGCCTTCAGCATCAACCAACGCCAATGGAGCACGGTCACCGTTGTGAACGATGTTCCGCGAACCACCGAAGGATCCTTGACAAAAGAGTTGTGGACCGAGCCATTGGACAAGCAAGCACGGTACATCAAAGTGATCGCGAAGAACGCCGGACCATGCCCGGAATGGCACCCTGGAAAAGGCGGCAAGACCTGGATCTTCGCGGATGAGGTTTTGATGGAGGTGGAATAAGGCTGAGCGATCCAGTGGTATCGATCAGACCAGCGCTGTCACTCACCGGCATTCCTTTATACCACTTCGAACTACAGTATCCCCCGATCTACTCGCTCTTTTTCACCTGTGCTTCTCCAAAATAGTGGTTCCGTAGCTCAGGCTATGCAACAACTATTTTGTATCGCTCAGGTAAAAAATAGCTTCGCATCTTCGGGCTATTCTGTAATTCGCAATGGTATTAGTGAGCAACGAATGGTATGGAAGAAGAAAGCCCGACTTCCGCCGGGCTTTCTTCTTCCATCAAAGATCTGTTCAACGCGCCACTTGCACGCGCTCGGTCTTCACCCATTCCGGGGTGGTGAGCTGCATCATGTATTGGCCGCTCTGGAGCTTTGTCATATCCACGGTGCTGCGCGTGCCGCCGTTCATGCGGAGTTGTTGCTCCATAACGATACGTCCGCTCATGTCCGTGATCCGCAACTGCACCCTGCCTTCGACCTTGTTGCCGAACTCGATCTGCAACAGCCCTTCGGTTGGGTTCGGGTAGACCGAGAGTGCCCCGTTGGCAAGCTCATCGATCCCGATCGCACCACATCCAATGGCCCATTGCAATGGAACGGCTACGCCATTGTCCTCGCAGGAACCGGTGTCATTCGATCGGATACGGAGCGTAAAGGCGTAGTCAATGTTCTGCGAATTCACCGCAAACCCCCCAAACGAACCACCGTTATTGTTCCCTTGGAAGATGGTATTGGCACTCCCGCTAAGGCCATTGTAGATGGTGATCAGATCGCCTGCGAGCAACTGGCCTTGTGAGAAACCGATCGTGATCGGTCCATTGATCGCCGACTTGTAGGTGTACCAGCGATCCTCGTTGTTCCCGTAGCAATACTCGTAGGCATCCACACCGCAGCTCACGATGACACAGCTATCTGCGGCGTAGGTGAGTGGTTGGCTGGTAGAGCGGCATTGCGGATATTCTTGGTTGAATACACGGATCACGGAAAGGCTGTCCACTGGGAACGGCCCGAAGGTGTGTACCCCTACCCCTACGTTCGCCAAGGTATCACCCGTGTTCACGTTGGTAATGGACAGGTCGGCATTGCCGCCGGCATCGGTAACTTCCACTTCGACATTGTACCCACGGTGTGGACAATCCGGAACAACGGTCACAGTGGCTTCAGGGTTCGCGCAATCCACACAGTACACCCTCCACTCCCAAGCATCATAGGTCGTGGTGTTGCATTGAACGGAACCATCCGATTCCATTATCATGTACAAATTCTGTCCACTGGCAGCCACTTCCACCGCGAAGAAGTTATTTACAGTGCTAAGAACGCTGCTGCCTGCAGGTCCCAAGTTGCCTGTTAACTGTTGCATAAAACCGGTGGAATCCCCGCCAACGTATGGATAGCGAACCGCATTGGACCACAGGATCGGAGCACTGTCATCGGTTCCGTCGAAAATGTAGATCCGGTCCAATCCGGCGCTCTCAATGGTACCGCGATCAAAGGCAAGTCGCATGTTGCCAGGCCCGCCTTGTAATTCGTAGGCCCATATATGCCTATCGTTCGCCGTATAGCAATAAGTCTCTTCCAAGCCGGATCCAGGACAACCAACAAAGCTGGGACAGAGTGGGTTCACAATGGTCGAACTGGACACGTTACACAGGGTGTTCGGGAGGCTCACGATCGTTACAACAATTTCCGACCCGGTCGGGAAAGGGCCCACGGATGCGGTGCCAACACTGCTTACGAATAGCGTGTCACTGGAGCCGGTAGTAATGATACCCAACTCGGTCGCTGTGCCAAGGTCGCTGATAGCCACATCAATGAAGTATTGTGAATTGGCACAATCGTTCACGGCCGTGTACGATACAACGGGTATAGTGCAGTCCAAGCAAACAACCTCCCACTCCCATGGGTCGTACGAGGTGGAACCGTTACACTGAACACTTCCATCCGAGTTCATCAACATGAAAAAGCTTCCCGTTGTTGAGTACACTTCAACGGCATCAAAGATGACCGTGCTGGTGTTCGTACCACTGCCCTCAGGTCCCAAATTCACTGCAACACCGGTGTGCTGGTACAATAAGGTGCCTGTGGCATCCGTGCCATCGTAGATCTCCAAGCTATCGAAAACTGCATTTTCTATGGTCCCTTGCAGGAATTTCAACCGCAGTGTGCCCGTCCCTGAACTTTGGTAGTTCCAGGTTTGTCTATCATTGGCAACGTAGCAGTAGGTCGGTAATAACGGAGCTTCTCCGCATACTACGATCGCAGTATCTCCTTGGGCAAGCGTTGTTTGCATTGGAGAAAGGGCCCATCCAACAAGGGCCAAGGTCAGAAATCGTCCATATCGCAGCATGCTTTTCGGTTTTGGTTCAAAGGACGAATCTAAGGGATAAGGGGTTCTCGGTAGTTTGTGAACTGCCCATTCATAGCGTTGGAATTCCACCCATGGACTTGGATCGATCATTCGACACTTCCGGTTCGTTCGTATCACATCGTCCTTGATCGTAAGGCAGAAAAAGAAAGGGCCGCCCTTTCGAGGCAGCCCCTTCTCATTCGAAATGTCTTCAATCAGCGTGCCACTTGCACCCGCTCGGTCTTCACCCAAACCGGGGTGGTGAGTTGCACCAAGTACTGACCGCTTTGGAGCTTTGTCATATCCACCGCGTTACGTGTGCCGCCGTTCATGAGGAGCTGCTGCTCCATAACGATACGACCGCTCATGTCCGTGATGCGCAATTGAACTTTGCCTTCCACCTTCTTGCCCAGCTCGATCTGTAGCAGACCTTCTGTCGGGTTCGGGTATACGGAGAAAGAGCCATTTGTAAATTCATCGATCCCGATCGCCCCACATCCAATAGCCCACTGCAATGGAACTGCAACGCCATTGTCCTCGCACGAACCGGTGTCATTCGAGCGGATACGTAGGGTAAGCGCATAGTCCGTGTTCTGAGAGTTCAGTTCAAATCCCGCAAACGAACCACCGTTGTTGTTACCTTGGAAGAGGGTATTGGCACTTGCGCTAAGGCCATTGTAGATGGTGATCAGGTCGCCTGCTAGCAGCTGGCCTTGCGAGAAACGGATCGTGATCGGACCATTGATCGCCGACTTGTAAGTGTACCAGCGGTCCTCGTTGTTCCCGTAGCAATACTCGTAGGCATCCACACCGCAGCTCACGATGACACAGCTATCTACTGCGTAAGTGACGGGTTGGCTTGTAGAACGGCACTGCGGGTATTCTTGGTTGAATACGCGGATCACGGAGAGACTGTCCAATGGGAAGGGCCCGAACTGATGCACTCCTACTCCAACGTTAGCCAAGGTGTCGCCTGAGCTCAGGTTTGTGATCGACAGGTCGGCATCGCCACCAGCATCCGTAACGACCACTTCCACATTGTATGCCCGGTGAACACAATCCGGCACAACGTTCACGGTGGTTTCCGGGTTACTGCAGTTCAAACAGTACACCCTCCATTCCCAAGCGTCATAATTAAAGCCGCCACTACATTCTACGGAACCATCCGACTCCATGATCATGTACAGATTCTGCCCGCTTGCTGCAACATCCACCTCGAAGTAGTTCTCATTTCCATTCAATAACGCACTTCCTTGAGGACCCAAATTTCCCGTACTCTGTTGTACAAAGCCTGTAGGAGCACCACCAGCATTTGGATATAATGCCGCATTGGACCATAGTATCGGAGCATTGTCATCAGCTCCGTCAAAGATGTAGATCCGGTCAAATACAGCACTCTCAATGGTGCCTCGGTCAAAGGTGAGGCGCATACTGCCAGGACCTCCGTCAAGCGCATACGCCCATTCCTGCCTATCACTGGCCGTGTAGCAGTATGTCTCTTCCAACCCTGGCCCTGGACAAGCAACACTGTCCGGGCAAAGCGGGTACGCAAAGGGTGAGCTGTACACGTTGCAAAGGCTGTTCTCGAAGTTCACGACCGTAATGTCAACCTCAGTTCCGGGGGGGAAAGGGCCGATCACAGTAGTACCAACAGTGTTCACAAAAAGCGTATCGCCTGTTACCGTGTTCGCGACACCGATCAGCGAAGAAGAACCCAGGTCACTTATGGCGACATCGATGGAGAACATTTCGTTGATGCAATCTTGGATCAGGTTGAAGCTGACCGAGGCAGGCACACAATCGTAGCAAGTCACCGCCCAGTTGATCGGTACTTGGACCCCACTGGTCGCGCATGATGTAAAGCCGTTCGAGAGAATGCGCAGCGTGAGACGATGTTCCGGATTCGCACTGACATACAAACGGTTCGTAAGGTCAAAATTTCCCATGCTCGTGAACAACCTCGGTGCTGTGATATCCGCTCCGTCATAAACGATCACCGTGTCACCGGCGGTGATCAGCCCTTGAGCAAAATACATCGCGATAGGGACCGTACCCGTGCCTTGGTAGTAATAACGCTGATCGATGTTGTCAGCGTAGCATAGTTGGTCCGTCCATTCCGTTCCGCAATTGATCAAGGTCGGGCATGTACCCGTATCGGTCAGGTCCCCAAGATCCACATTGCACAGGAAATTATTCTCATGTTCAATGACCACATTCACCACGTCATTAATACTGAATGGTCCCAACTCGCTCATACCTACCCCAACGCCAGTAAGGGTTTGCGGTGCTCCGCCGTTCACGCTGTACACGATGTTCACAACCGCGCCGTCACCGGTGTTCGTTACCTCGACCGGTATGCTGAACTGGTTGTTCGCACAATCGTCCACGATCGTATGCGAGACAACGGGTATGGTGCAGTCTAAGCAAACAACCTCCCACTCCCACGGGTCATAGGTTGTGGGAGAATTACATTCGTTGCTGAAATCCGAGTTCATCAACATGAAAAAGCTTCCCGTTGTGGAGTACACTTCAACGGCATCGAATATGACAATGCCGTTGTTCGTTCCACTGCCCTCAGGTCCCAAATTCACCGTTGCGTCGGAGTGCTGGTACAACAAGGTACCAGTAGCATCCGTGCCATCGTATATCTCCAAGCTATCCCAAACCGCGTTTTCTATGGTCCCTTGCAGGAATTTCAACCGCAGTGTGCCCGTCCCTGAACTTTGGTAGTTCCAGGTTTGTGCATCGCTCGCAACGTAGCAATACGTAGGTAACAACGGAGCTTCTCCGCATACTACGATAGCTGTATCTCCTTGGGCAAGCGCAGTTTGCATTGGAGTTATGGCCCATCCGACAAGGGCCATGGTCAAAAATCGTCCAAATCGAATCATGTTTTCCGGGATTGGTCCAGTTAGGGTTAGGCGGCTAAGTTAAGGTCACTTGGGGTTAAGCAGTAAAGCATGGTCAGGGCCGTCTGGTCGAGCTTTTGCACATGTGTGCTTTCATTCCGCCGATCCGTTCCGAAAATGGACGCGGATGGACCCGGCTTGATCTCGGAAGACTTGTTCGCAGTTGACGATGGCCAAACGAAAAGGGGCCGCCCTTTTTGAGGCAGCCCCTTTCTCTTCGTAATGTCTTGCTTTCAACGCACCACCTGTACACGCTCGGTCCTTACCCAGTTCGCGGTGGTCAGTTGCACCATGTACTGACCGCTTTGCAAGCCGGACATGTCCATGGTGGACCGGTTGCCACCACTGATCCGAAGCAGTTGCTCTTGCACCAAACGGCCGCTCATGTCGGTTATGCGGAGCTGCACCTTGCCTTCCACCTTGCCGCTCAATTCGATCTGCAATAACCCTTCCGTGGGGTTCGGGTATATGCTGAACGACCCTAATGCAAGTTCCGAAAGACCAACAACGCCGCAGCCAATGGCCCAACGGAGTTGCTCGGTCGTCTCGCCCGTAGAACAAGATCCACTGGCATTGGAACGGATCCGCAAAGTGATGTAATTACCCATGTTGGTCGCGGTTGTATTCACGTTCAAGCCCGCCATGGAGTTCCCGTTGTTGTTGCCTTGGAACAACGGCTGTCCCGTGTCGTCCTTACCATTGTAAATAGTGCTGGTCCCCGGTCAACAACACGCCGCCGTAGAATTGGATCGTAAGCGGCACGTCGACCTCGGACTGGTAGGTGTACCAGCGATCCTCGTTGTTGCCGTAGCAGTCTTCGTACTGGTCCACACCACAACTGACGATCACACAACTGTCCGATGCATAGGTGAAAGGCTCACTGACGTAGCGGCATTGTGGATAGATCTGATTGAACACTTGGATCACCGAAAGGCTATCCAAAGGGAAAGGACCGAATTGATGCACACCAACACCCACATTGGTGAGGGTATCGCCGTTATTCACATTGGTGATCGAGAGGTCGGCATCGCCCCCTGCATCGGTTACTGTTACTTCAGCATTGTATGCACGGTGGGCGCAATCGGGCACCAGGTTCACGGATACCGAGGGGTTATCGCAATCAATACAGTACACGCGCCACTCCCATGGATCGAATCCGAAAGATCCGCATTGTACGATGAAGTCAGATGTCATTTCCACATACAGGCTCTGGCCGGATGCCACCACTTCCACGCCGAAATAGTTGCCGGAATTATCAGGACCGCCGCTTCCTACAGGACCCAACTCTCCCGTTGTTTGCGCGGCGAAACCCGTGGGCGAACCGAAATCAGCAGGATATAATGCCGTGTTGGACCACAGGATCGGTGCCGTGTTGTCCGAGCCATCAAAGACGTAGATATGGTCGTATGTAGAACTTTCAATTGTCCCTTGGTCGAAGGTGAGGCGCATGTTGCCAGGACCGCCAGCCAGTTCATAGGACCACGCACGTACATCGTCAGCGATGTAGCAGTAGGTTTCTTGCAGACCAGGGCCGGGGCAAGCTACCGCCACAGGACAAACCGGGTTCGAGAGCACCGCACTATACACGTTACAAAGCACATTGGCACTGTTGCGGATCGTAACCTCCACTTGGGTGCCCCATGGGAACGGGCCAAGGGTAGTGGTGCCGTTCGTTGTAACCGTTACCGTGTCAGTGGTCGCAGTGGAAAAGATCTCCGGATCGGTGTCAGAACCCAGATCGGTGATGACCACATCAACGGTAAACAGGCTATCGGTACAGGTTTGGACAATGTTGAACGAAGCTGATGTCGGCACACAATCGTAGCAGGTAACACGCCACGACATGGGTTGCGGTGCAAAATCATCGGAACAGGAGGTAAAGGCATCCGACTTTATCTGGATCGTTAGCCGATGTTCCGGGTTGGTAGTGACCAACAGGACCCCGGACACATTCAAATTGGAATTCGCGTACAGGCGTGGGGCATTGATATCACCACCGTCGTAGATGATCAATGAGTCAGCGAAATAGAGCAAGCCAGCGCTGAATTGGACCGCCAGTGGCACCGTGCCCGTCCCTTGATAGTAGTAGCGAAGGTCCGCATTGTTTTCATAGCAAACCGTGTTGACCAGGTCGGTACCGCAGGTGATCAATTCCGGACAGGTTCCCGTATCGGTCAGGTCACCAAAGACCACGTTGCAGAGAAAATTGCTCTCGTGCTCGATAACTACATTCACCGTATCGTTTTGTACGAAGGGACCCAGTACTGTGGATCCGACACCAACATCAGCAACCGTTTGGGCTGCTGCTCCATTCACAAGGTACACGATGTTCACCACGCTGCCATCGCCGGTGTCGGTAACCTCGATCGGAATGGTGAATGTATGCGCATCACAATCATCGATCACTGTGTACGATGCCAATGGAATGGTGCAGTCAAAACAAACCACCTCCCATTCCCATTGATCGAAGTCATTGAACGAGTCTTGGCATTGCACAATTCCGTCCGAACTCATTTCCATGTACAAGCTGCTGCCGGTGGCGTAGACTTCCACGGTTTCGTACATGTTGGTCGCTGTGGGTGTACCAGTACCAACCGGACCCAAATGCACCGTATTTAGAGCAAGGTGCTCGTACAATAGGGTGCCTGTATTATCTGTTCCATCATAGATCCGCAAGCTATCCCAGAAGACCGTCTCTATCGTGCCTTGCAAGAACCGGAGGCGCATGGTTCCCACACCTGAACTTTCATAATTCCAATGTGAGCTATCGTTCGCAGCATAGCAATATGTGGGCAGCAACGGTGCCGCCCCGCAAACAACGATAGCGGTATCGCCTTGCGCTTGCGAACTACCAAATGGCAAAATGCCGCCAATACGAGGGCAGGCGCAAACTTGCGTAGGTGTTGATACATTCTGTTGGTTTTGGTCTTCAGGGTCAAGCCCCGAATGTAATGCACCTACGCTGTTCTAATAAGCACATCCGGAGCATGATGTCGTGGGCAGTTGGAATGCCTTCGTCCCGAACACAACTTTGTTCGGTGCCCCTTCTGCTCTGCCCGATGATCGGAAGCACCTCCCTTGTGAGGTAATTGCGACCTTTGCCCAACAACAAATGGTACAACTTTGCCACCGGACATGAGCGAGCTATTGAACGATGTGATCATTGATGGCAAGAAGGCCAGTCCAGCTCTGCCAGAAGGAAAGAAGAACTTCATGATCGATATTGACGGTACGATCAGCGAGGACATCCCGAACGAGGAGCCGGAACGGATGAAGAATGCTGCCTTGTTCGAAGGTGCCGTTGAAGCCTGCAACAAGTGGTACGACGAAGGCCATATCATCACCTTCTTTACCTCTCGGCTTGAAGAACATCGGCCGGTGACCACCGCGTGGCTGGATGGACATGGCTTCAAATACCACGGCATTCTTTTCGGCAAACCACGCGGCGGCAACTACCACTGGATCGATAATCACATGGTACGCGCTACCCGTTACAACGGAAAGTTCACGGAGCTAGTGGAGAAGGAAGTGGTGATCGAAGTCTTCAAGGAATGAACCAGGACCATATGCACTTTCCAAGAGTTGGCCTTCTTACCCTATTGGCCTTATTCCTAATGGGTACGTCGCATGCATCAGCGCAATACGTGCTGGATAGTGTGCCGGATGCAACGCTGAATACCGATGATGTGCATACTGGCCCGAAGTACCGAAACCAGGTCAAGTTCTCCCCTATCCGCGTTGTGGACCCGGTGAACCCAGGGTATGAATTGAGCTACGAAAGGTCATACGGTCGCTCTTCGACCCAACTGGCAGCGGCTGTTCTTGCAGACCCGTTCTCCGGGACCGATAATGACAAGTACTCCGGGGTCCGGGTTGCCATTGAGCAGAAATTCTTCTTCGGCCATAGCCCCAAAGTGCGGCCTTATGTGGCCATGGAGCTGGTCTTCCACAAGATCGACATCCGCCGTAAGGATCGGTTTGCGGACGATCGTCGTTCTTGGAGATACGCCGTAGAGGATTCCTTGTATACCGAACCATACGTGGATGATTACCGCATCGAAAAGTCGATGTTCACTGCAAGTGCGAAGGTTGGCTTGCAAGCCATACTTGGCCGTGTTGTACTGGACTTTGGTTACGGGATCGGCCTAAAATGGCGCACGGTCCGGCATTTCGATCGGTTGGTCCCGTCGGATCAGATCGCGGGGGGCTTTGGTGTAAAGGAACAGGCCTATAGAGAAGGTAGTTGGACCACGTTGGCCATGCCTTTGAACCTGAAGGTCGGGGTCTTGTTCTGATGCGCGACCATCTCGAATGGGTCGGCTCCATTCGTGGAGCTTAGTTCATTCGGGGGTTAGCGTTGTGCGGCCTTCAACGTATTCAGCAGTAAACTAGCGATCGTCATCGGTCCAACACCACCGGGTACCGGACTTATCCAGGAACACTTGGGCGCCACTTCGTCGAACTTCACATCGCCCACCAACCTGAACCCACGCTTTCGGGAAGCGTCCGGAATGCGATGGATCCCAACATCCACAACCACTGCGCCCTCCTTCACCAAATCGCCGGTTACGAATTCGGGTTTGCCGATCGCCGGGATCAGTATATCCGCCTGACGTGTGATCGCTGCAAGGTCCTTGGTGCGACTGTGTGCGATGGTAACGGTGCAATTTCCCGGGTACGCGTTACGGCTCATCAGCACGGCCATGGGCGTCCCTACGATGTTGCTTCGACCAACCACAACACAATGCTTGCCAGCAGTTTCAATATTGAAGTGCCTGAACAACTCGCAGATACCACTTGGTGTAGCCGGAAGAAATGTGGGCAATCCAAGTACCATTCTACCGATATTCTCAGGATGGAAACCATCGACATCCTTTTCAGGGTCAATGGCCATGGTAACGCGATCCGGATCAATATGTGCAGGCAAAGGCAGTTGCACGATGAAGCCGTCCAGGCTCGGGTCTTGGTTCAGCCCATGGATCCGTGCGATAAGGTCTTCTTCCGTAATGGTCTCGGGAAGACGGATCAGGGAACTGCGGTATCCCACACTCTCACATGCTAGCACCTTGGCGTCAACATAGGTTTTGCTCGCACCATCGTCCCCAACGAGGACCGCCGCCAAGTGAGGAGCACGGCCGCGTCGGGCGGTCACCACAGCCACCTCGAGGGCGAGCTTCTCCCGAAGGGCTTTGGATGCAACTTTGCCATCCAGCAATTCATAGGTAGCGATAGTGGACATCGCAGGCTAAGGTATGTGTGGAAGCTGATCAGTAAAGTGAGTTCCATCACCCACCGCGCTTACTCCTTCTGTCGCACTGCATGCTTCAACAGGAACTCTTCAGCATCCAGAACCTCCATCTCAGCGAAATGGAAGTCATTTCGGTCGTAGGTCACGATGACCTTGCACTTCGCATCGACGGCGGAATAGTACTCCAAGCCATCCTCGAAGTCATCCACCTTTTTGTTGGTGACAGTTCGCATCACCGCTTCCTGACCGAGGGTTGTGATCTTCAACTTGCTCGCTAACAGCGCAATCTTCTTCTTGGCCAATTTGGCACCGTTCTTCTTTGCTGAAAAGTGCGTGGCGATCGCCAAGCAAAGTGGTGAAGTGAATACCTCGAAACGATTGTCGTCACACAGGCTCAGCACACGCGCACAGGCCGTGAAACGCGGGTATTCGTTGCAGAGCACGGTAACAAGGATGTTGGCATCAAGAAAGATATTCTGGGTGGGCATGCATTTCTCCCCTCTCCTTGGGAGAGGGGCCAGGGGTGAGGTGCATTTATTTCTTGCGGCTATCCAGGTAATCCTTCTTCACCGACTTGGATGCATTCTTGCGCGTGTATTGGACCTCACCTTCGCTGACCATGCTTACCCAATCGGAAACGGGAAGCTCATCAAGCGAACGATAGCGCTTGCTTACCACCTTGCTCAGCAGGAATTCGGTCAGTCTGGACAAGCTCATATTGTTCGCTTCGGCGAATTCCTTGGCTTGCGCTATGACCTGCTGATCGAAGCTTAGGGTGATCTTGGAATCCATGGCCGAGGGGTTTATACGACAAATATAATATTTCCATACGTAATAACCGACTCGCCTACTTCACTACCTCCAATTTACCACCTGTGATGCGGCCGTCCTCTCCGACCTTCCAGAAACGTCGACCGGTAGCCTTTATGCTCGTTGTTTCATGCAGCGTTCCTGGGTGCGTTACACGGTGGTCGTATTCGATGGTCCCGATCTCTCCCGTACGCCAAATGCTATGCGTCGTCAAGCTATAACGCTTCAAATCTTGGTCAATGTCGGGTGCGTCATGCAAATACACAAGGTCAAGTACGCGACCAACATGACGGTCGTAGCTGAGCAGGTAGTACAATGACGAGGTACCCGTTGAGTTGCCAAGTGATACGATCGAATAGATGATGATATCAGAGAGGATGACGGTAGTATCCACAAAGGCATTGCTCTTCAGCACCCATTCAGGTAAAGAATCGAAGGCCGTGGAATGGCTCAGATCGATCGAGTCGAGTTTATACTGTCGAAGCAATTTATCCTTCAATGATTGCGCCTTTGCCGAACCCACGGCACCCCATATTAGCAATATCAAAACCGGGGTACGAACGATGAAGAGTCGAATTCTGATCATCTAAGTGTCTGATCTTCTATTCAACCTACCTCCGCATCCCCTGCGCCTGCTGCATCTTTTGCATCATCGCCTGCATCTTGCTCTTGTCGCCCATCATCTTCATCATCTTCCGGGTCTCGTCGAACTGCTTCATCAGCTTGTTCACTTCCGGAACGTTCGTGCCGCTGCCCAGCGCGATGCGTTGGCGACGGCTACCGTTGATCACCGACGGGTTCTTGCGCTCCTCCGGCGTCATGCTCTTGATGATGGCCTCGATCCCTTTGAAGGCATCATCCGGAATGTCCATGTTCTTCATGGCCTTGCCCACCCCGGGGATCATGCCCATGAGGTCCTTCATGTTGCCCATCTTCTTGATCTGTGCGATCTGGTCCAGGAAGTCATCGAATCCGAATTGGTCCTTCGCGATCTTCTTGTTCAGTTCACGCGAGGCCTTCTCGTCGAATTGGTCCTGTGCTCGCTCCACCAAGGAGACCACGTCGCCCATGCCGAGGATCCGGCCGGCCATACGGTCCGGATGGAACTCGTCGATGGCCTCCATCTTCTCGCCGGTACCGATGAACTTGATCGGCTTGTTCACCACGCTGCGAATGCTCAATGCCGCACCACCACGGGTATCACCGTCCAGTTTTGTAAGCACGACACCATCGATGTTCAAGCGCTCGTTGAAAGCCTTCGCGGTGTTCACGGCATCCTGTCCGGTCATGGCATCCACCACGAAGAGCGTCTCCTGCGGCTGAATGGCCTTCTTCACGCGGGCGATCTCATCCATCATCGCCTCGTCCACCGCCAAGCGACCGGCGGTATCGATGATCACGAGCGTATGGCCACCGGCCTTCGCATGTGCGATCCCTTTCTGCGCAATGGAAACGGGGTCCTTGCTGTCGCGGTCGCTGAACACATCGATCTCCAACTGCTTGCCGAGCGTCTCCAGCTGGTCAATGGCCGCAGGACGGTAAACGTCGCAGGCCACCAATAGGGGTTTGCGGCCTTTCTTGCGCAAGTGGTTCGCGAGCTTGGCGCTGAAGGTGGTCTTACCCGAACCTTGCAGTCCGCTCATCAGCAAAACCGTCGGGTTGCCGCTCAGGTTCATCCCGGCGCTCTGTCCGCCCATCAACTGGGCCAGTTCATCCTGTGCCAATTTGATCAGCAACTGACCCGGGCTTACGGATGTAAGCACGTCCTGTCCCATGGCCCGTTCCTTCAAGCGGTCGGTGAAATCCTTGGCGGTCTTGAAGTTGACGTCGGCATCCAGCAGGGCGCGCCGCACCTCCTTCATGGTTTCGGCCACGTTGATCTCCGTGACCTTGCCCTGACCCTTTAATACTTTGAACGCTCTTTCGAGCTTATCACTGAGGTTATCGAACATGTCTGTTTGCTTGCGAAGCGCGAAGGTAGGGAGGGGTGAAGAAAGGCTGCAGATAACCAACAAAAGAGCCTTGTGTATCAGGAACGGCTTTCGCCAGCAAGGTCATTCGAGTACACAATGACGCGGATGAAGCGACTGTCCCACGAACATCTTCAAGACCCGCCGGTCAATCGATCATTGATCTTGCCCACAAGCTCACCCCTATGGCGATCCCGAAGCTAAGCAGTGTGCCGATGAGCATGCAGAACGCCGTGCATATACAGGCTCGGTGAAAGGATGTGTTTTTCCCTGCGCTCACGTACCCAGCCGCCGGGTTGCAGAAGGAAATCGCCGATAACGTGGGCGATCAGCAGGCGGAAGAGCAGATCCAGTCCTGGCATCACCGCTCCAGTTATTCTCGATAAGCTGCTCGTAGCGTTCCAATGCCGCGTGGATCGCCATTTGGTCCGCAGCTACCAGTCGCTTGTGTACAGCAGGTTGCGATATTCCCAGTATTTCCGATAGTTCGGATTGCGTAGAACCCTTGGCCAGGTAGTGGAACATGGCCTGTGCCGAAGCGGATGACCATTTGTTGACCAATGCGTCCAGTAGTTGCATGGAAGCACCGGTCTCCGCGTTCACCTCCTCCCAAGGTGTCAGCAAAGCCAGCCTGCCCGTTGACTTTCCCAAGCCATCGAGGGCATGCCCCGAAAGTTTGAAAGCCTCACCATCGGATTCCATGACCTTGCTGGATCGGTAGGAAACCGTACCGATCCCTATCGCGATCCGCGCATCCGGCAAAAGACCCAAAGGGATGGGTACGGGTCGTTTACCTGCTTTCTTGCCCCGGCTGGCCGCAGAAAGGGAGACCGGTCCTTTCCATTGACGCAATCTGGCCCTTATGGAGAGGGCTGCACGAAGGGCATGAACAGGGTCGAGCACTCCTTGGAAGCTATCTCCGCGATAGATCTCGAAGGAACGTACCATTCGATATTCCTTCTGTGCCTTGATCCCATCAAAAGCCTCATTGATCGCCATGTTCAAGAATGCCCTGTCCTTCACGGCTGAACTGCCTACAACGTCACCGGTGATCACAGCAACCACCTTGGATCTCTTCTTCATCGTCCGAAATATACGATTATAACCTCCCAGGGTTATAATGCACGATTATAACCTCCCAGGGTTATAATGCACGATTATAACCTCCCAGGGTTATAATGCACGATTATAACCTCCCAGGGTTATAATGGACCGAAACCACGTACCGGACCGACCATGATCCGGACCTGGACTTCACCCCGCATCTCCACCCCACCGTAACCCTATTGCAACTTCAGCGTAGGAACTATCAGGTGCGATCTCCTGTTCTCGCCCATTATCATGCTCCGTAGAACCCTTTCCATCTTGAGCCTTGCCCTAGTGGGCCTAACGGCGCAGGCGACGCACATGAGCGGTGGTGAGATCTATTGGGAGTGCTTGGGGAACAACAACTACCGGATCAGGTTGCTCGTCTACCGCGACTGCGCAGGCATCAATGTGGATCCGAGCTACAACCTGGACATTACCAGTCCGTGCGGCAACCGAACGCTGAACGTTAGCACCAACGGTGGCACTGAACTATCCCAGTTGTGCGATCTGGAATTGCCCAACAGCACGTGCAATGGGGGTACGTTGCCGGGTATCCAGCAATACATCTATACAGGCACGATCAACCTGCCTCCCTGCAATTCTTGGCGTATCTCTTGGACGAACATCTTCCGGAACGATGCCATTGTGAATTTGACAGCACCCGGTACCCGGCAAATGTTCATCCAAGCGGTGATGAACAATTCAACCGGTCCCTGCAATGATTCCCCCACGTTCACCAATGCAGCCATACCGTACGTGTGTTTGGGTTATCCCATCTCCTACAGCTACGGTGCGGTGGACGGTGAGGCAGACTCTCTTTCCTACTCCCTGATCGGTGCGCGTATGTTGAACGGGAACGCGATCCCGTATGTCGCACCGTTCACACCAGCCCAACCGATAACCGGCCTGACCCTTGACCCAGCAACCGGTCTGATCAACTTCACGTTGAGCATAGCCGGGAACTGGGTGGTGGTCGTGTTGGTAACGGAATACGATGCCAATGGGAATGTGAAAGGCACGGTGATGCGCGACATGCAGTTCGTGGCCTTTCCGTGTTCAAATGTGCCACCCGACGCTGCTACGGGACTTGTCGAGAACATTTCAGGGACCGCCACACAGACAGGCCCACGGGCGGTCTCCTTGTGCGAATCGGGGAATGTGTGCTTCGACATGGAGATCAGCGATGCCAACGCCAACAATGTGCTTACCGCGACGAGCAATGTATTGCAGAACCTGCCCGGCGCAACCTTCAGCTATACAGGAACGAATCCGATCACGGCCCACGTTTGTTGGACCGCGCAGCCGGGCACCGCAGGTTTCTATCCGTTCATTGTGAACGTCAGCGATGGCGCATGTCCGATCCCGGCTTTCCAGACCTATGTGTACACCGTTCGTGTGATCCCCGGTCTGGCAGCCTACCTGGCGGTGGTCAATGAGAGTTGCCTAGGCAGTGGTGATGGAAGTGTGGAAGTGGTCGTGACCACCGGTACTGGCCCTTTCTCATACACTTGGAGCACGGGAAGTAGCGAAGCCATGGTGTTCGGCGAACCTGGTGAATACACCGTGGAGATCACCGATGATAATGGCTGCATCTCCCCTCTGCTTTCCGATGTTCTCGTTCCCGGGCCGGTACCTCCGCAGGCCACGACCGGCGCCGATCTATTGGCATGCAATGGTGCAGCGAACATACCCTTGCCCGGCACCGTAACGAATGCGGCCGGTGGTGCTTGGAGCAATGGTAGCGGTACTCTTGGCGGCTCTTGGCCCAACAACACCTACACCCCTTCCAACGCTGAGTTCAATGCAGGTGGCCTGGACCTGGTACTAACCACCACCGGGGACGGAACTTGTCCACCAGCGACGGACACCTTGCACATTACAATTTCGAACAGTTTTGTCGGCATGACAATTACACCGACCGATGCACTATGCAACAGTGGCAGCACTGGAAGTGCTACAGTTGCGCCGGTCGCATCCACCTTCTCCTTTGTCTGGAACGACCCAGCGGCACAGACCACGGCCACCGCAAACATGCTAAGTGCAGGACCGGTCTCGGTCCTTGTCTCGGATGGTCTAGGATGCGACACCACATTGACCACCGTGATCGGACAACCGACGGCCGTTTCCATAGCAAGCTTGGTGGTTACGGATGAAGCCTGCAGTGGAACAGGCAACGGCACAATTATAGCAGCGGGTGCTGGAGGAACAGCGCCCTACACCTACACTTGGAGCAATGGTGAAACGGGTCCGGTACTAACGGCCGGAAATGCAGGTACTTATACGGTGAGCGTGACCGATGCGAGGGGGTGTACCCCAGCAACTGGTACCGCCACGATCGGCACTACGGGCCTACCGAATATCGCGAGCGCAGGTGCCGATCCGGTAAGCTGCAACGGCTCCCTCCAAGTTGCCCTCGGCGGAAGTGTGACCAATGCGACAAGTGGGTCATGGACAGGTGGAACGGGTGCATTCAGTGGGACGTGGCCCACAATAAGCTACACGCCGGGTGCCGCAGATATTTCCGCAGGAGCCGTTACCCTGACCCTCACCACGATCGGCAACACCACTTGTCCACCCGCAACGGACCAGCTGGTTTTGGATCTCCCGAACAGTTTTGATGGTGTGATCACAACTGCCACCGATGCCCATTGCTTCGGTACCCTAACCGGAACGGCCGCCGTTACGCCCGCGATCACTGGTGCCAGCTACAGTTGGAACGACCCATCCGCCCAAACAACGGCAACTGCAACCGGCCTCGCAGCAGGTAACTACACAGTGATCATAATGGACAGTTTTGATTGCACCACCAGTCTGGACGTGGCAATCGATCAACCTGCAGCGATCTCCTTGCTCGGCTTATTATCTACGAACGAAACCTGCGCCGGACTCGGGAATGGTTTGTTGGTCGCTAATGCCAGTGGTGGCACGGCACCGTACGCGTACACATGGAACACGGGTGCGACAGGCACCACCTTGAACGCCGGTGCAGGAACCTATTCCGTGAACGTGACCGATGCCAACGGATGTACACCGGCTAGTGGAACGGGAACGATCGCAGCCACTGGACAACCAAACACTGCGAATGCGGGGAACGACCTGATCGGTTGTATGAACGCATATCCGATCAGTGTATCCGGCAGTGTGCAGAATGCCACCGGCGGTTCCTGGTCCGGTGGGTTCGGTCCCATCACGGGAACGGGCTTGAATATCCAGTATAGCCCAACGGTCAATGAGGTCTTGGCCGGGGGCGTATCATTGGTACTGACCACCACGGGAAATACGTCTTGTCCGCCAGCATCGGATACGGTCCGGATCTCCCTCTCCAACGCTTTCTTGAATGCCCAGTTGAGCACCACGGATGTCCTGTGCAACGGTTCATCGGACGGCATGATCGCGTTCTCTCCGAACAACGTTCAAAACACTTACCTCTGGAATGACCCTTCGGCCCAGACCAGCGCGGGTGCGACCGGACTTTCCGCGGGCAACTATAGTGTTCTCGTTACCGATGTGCTCGGTTGCGACACTAGTTTCTCAGCGACCATCACGGATCCTCCCATGTTGCTCATCGATACGGTGATCCCGACGGCGGTGCTTTGCGCAGATGGCACAACAGGTGCGGCCAGCTTACAAATACTAGGTGGAACGCCGAACTACTCGGTGTTGTGGAGCAACGGTCAAACCGGGATCAGCGCTTCTGGCTTGACCGCGGGAATTTACACTGCCCAGGTCACCGATGCGAATGGGTGTTCGGCACAAGCCATGACGACGATCACGCAACCGGACCCGATCGAAGTGGCCTTACTGGCATCCGATACCGTTTGTGCAAATGCTCCGGTCCAACTCATCGCATCGGCTTCCGGTGGTGCCGGTGACTTCACCTTCAATTGGGGCGGTATGGGCTATAACGACACGGTTCAAATGGCCTTCTCCACCGCACAGACCATTCTGCTCAGCGTAGTGGACGGAGCAGGTTGCCCGGGACCCATAACACCCGTCTTCATTGCCGTTCGGGACTTGAACTCTGCGACACTCAACACCTATGGGGACACAACGGTATGTTTTGGTGGATCCGGAACAGTGGGTGCATCACTCTCGGGATACGCAGGGACCTACACCTTTAGCTGGTCACCCATTGGCAATTCTGGCCCCGGCCCGCACACGGTACCGATCAACACCGACCAAGTGCTAACGGTAACCGTTACGGATCAATGTGGGCAGATCCTTACCAGCACAGTTGGTCTTGGTGTCGATGTAGCCCCTGCGTTCGATCTTCCGCAGATCATTGCCGAAGGTTGCGCTCCGCTCACGGTCCATTATCCGGTGCTCAATTTGGGCAACGTGGTGTACCATTGGAATTTGGGGAACGGCAATACCAGCAACATGCCGGCACCGGTCGTAACCTACCCTGCCGGCAACTATGTCGCGAGCCTTACCGTTACAACCCCCTTGGGCTGCATGGCGCAGAGCACGGGTGGCGGGTCCATCCATTCCTATCCCAACCCATCGGCCCAATTCACGGCTTCCACCTGGTCCACGGATATTGATCACCCGATCATCGACTTCACCGATCAAAGCACCGGTGCCATCACTTCGTATTCGTGGATCTTCGGTGAGGGAGGAACCAGTTCCATAGAGGATCCGAGCTACAACTTCATGGATGTGGGAACATTCGATGTGGAACTAACGGTTACAGACACCAATGGATGCACCTCTACTGTGGACCATCCGATAACCATCTCCCCCGTGTATGATGTAGAGATCCCCACCGCCTTTACGCCAAGTACTGATGGTCCGGGCAGTGGGCAGTACGTGACCGGTGACCTCAGCAACGATGTGTTCTATCCGTTCGTACGCTTTGTGACCGATTTCCGCATGCGGATCTTCAACCGGTGGGGTGAACTGATCTTCGAAAGCACCGACCTGAAAGTGGGTTGGGACGGGTACTACCGTGGGTTACTAAGCCCGCAAGACGTATACGTGGTGCAGACCTGGTACAAGTTCGTTGATGGCAAGCAACTTGAGAAGTTGAGCGACCTGACCCTGTTCCGATGAAGGCACTTGGACCCTTGCTCTTCTTTTTAAGTTGGTCTGCGGTCCTCGTTGTTAAGGGCCAAGACCCCCAGCTGTCCCAATTCCACGCTGCCCCACAATACCTGAATCCGGCATTGACGGGCAATACCTTCCAGGACCGCATCGCGCTGAACTACCGTTTGCAGTGGCCCGGTGTGCAACCCGGCTATGCCACATATGCGTTCGCATACGACCACAAGTTCTACAAGACGAACAGCGGTTTGGGAGGAATGGTGATGCGGGACAAAGCAGGCACTTATGGGTTGACGTACACGACCATCGCCATGAGCTATAGCTACGAGGCCAAGATCGATCGCAAACGCGCCATCAGGGCAGGCGTTCGTGCCGGATACACCATGCGCAACGTCTCGCGTGACGGGTACTTGTTCGCCGACCAGATCATCCGCGACAACTCTCCCACGACCGTTGAGCAGAATCTGGTCCCGGGGACGAGCTATCTCGATTTCGCAGCAGGGGCGCTGTACTACACCGAGAAGTTTTGGGCCGGGATCTCGGTGGATCACCTCAACAGACCCAACCAAAGTTTGATCCTCGACGGCTCTGCACAATTGAACATGCGCGCCACTGTGCATGCCGGCTACAAATTCCCGATCGATGGACGCAGACTGGACCGAAGCGAAACGAAAATGACCCTTACCGGCCAATACAAAGCACAGGGCAAATGGGACCAGATGGACCTTGGCGGGTATATTGAACACAACCGGGTAAGCGGTGGCATTTGGTACCGTGGTATTCCGATCGGAAAAGCATATAAGCCCGGTTACGAGAACAGTGATGCAGTGATCCTCATGGTCGGCTTCCAAACCGAATTCCAATTGCGGATCGCCTACAGCTACGATGTCACCATCAGCAAGCTCACTTTAAAGAGCGGAGGTGCGCACGAACTCAGCTTGATCTACGAATGGCCGCAAAAACCCAAGAATAGAAGGCATCGCATTGTCCCGTGCCCGAAATTCTGAATCGATCAACAGCGGGAATGCCGTCGCATTGACGTGGGTCTCCCGAACTCTACATCCGCTCCGGCACTTCAATACCCAAGCACCACATGGCCTTCTTGGTCGTCACAGCAACCGCATGGCTCAGGCCGATCCGGAAATCGCGCTTGATCGGATCGTCTTCCTTCAGCACCGGAACGGTTTGGTAGAATCCGTTGTAGGCTTTTACCAATTCGTAGGTGTGGTTCGCCAGTGAAGACGGGTCCAGTGCCGTTGCGGAGCCCAACAATACCGCAGGGAAGTGGTGCAAGAGTTTGATCACTTCACGCTCTTCATCCAACAAGGCTGAAGGCATTTGGTCGGTGTCGGCCTTGGGCAGTTCCTCCGTTCGGCGCAGCAGCGACTTGATACGTGCATACGTGTATTGGATGAAGGGTCCGGTGTGCCCTTGCAGATCGATGCTGGCAGCAGGATCGAAGAGCATGCGCTTCTTGGCGTCAACTTTCAGCAAGTAGTATTTCACGGCGGCCATGCCGATCATCTCGAAGAGTTGCGCCTTTTCTTCCTCGCTGAAGTTATCCAATTTGCTCAACTGCTCCCCGGATGCCCGTGCTTCTTGCACCACCTCTTCCATCAGGTCATCGGCATCCACCACCGTGCCTTCGCGGCTCTTCATCTTTCCGGTTGGCAGGTCCACCATGCCATAGCTCAGGTGGTGCAATTCATCGGCCCACGGAAAACCGAGCTTCTTCAGGATCAGGAACAGCACCTTGAAATGGTAGTCCTGCTCGTTGCCCACAGTATAGATCATGCGCGATAACCCCGGAAACTCTTCGAACCGCTTGATCGCCGTGCCGATGTCCTGCGTCATGTACACGCTGGTGCCATCGCTCCGGAGCAGCACTTTCTCATCAAGGCCTTCCTTGGTGTTGTCCACCCAAACGGCACCGTCCTTCTCGTAGAACACACCTTTTCTCAGGCCTTTCAGCACATCCTCCTTACCGAGAACGTAGGTCTGGCTTTCATAGTAGTTCTTGTCGAAGACCACGCCCATCCGGTCGTAGGTCTGCTGGAAACCCTCGTACACCCAGCCATTCATCTTTTCCCAAAGAGCGCGTACTTCGGGATCATTGGCCTCCCATTTGCGCAGCATTTCCTGGGCGGCCATATGTATTGGAGCACGTTGTTTGAGTAACTCAACCAATTCCTTAAAGAGTTCATCTCGATTGCTTGGCGAACTCAATTCATTCTGTAACCTATCCCGAACCGAGGCATCGAGACCCTGCAAAATTTCTCCGAACATTTCCCACTTTTCAGCCACCGCCTTAGCACCCTCAATCGCCTTTTCAGCCGGGATGTTTAAGGCAATCAAAGAGTCAGTTAAGGGTTCCAGATGACTATTGATCCAGTCCATGTCCTCCACGGCTGATATCGCACTCTTCATCGCGGCCTGAGTTGCTGTTTCGGTAAGTCTCAGAACAATAAGTTCGCGCTGTTCCTCTGTTGAATTACTTGCATAAAGCGCTTCTTTGAATAGCGGGTCCTCTAGTGCAACACGAGCCGCTTCTTCTATGTTCTTTAGCTCACCTTTATAGAGCTTCTCGTAACTAACATAGAAACGCCCTACAACCTTATCTCCCTTAAGCCCCATTGAAGCAGGAGTTTGTTCGTCGAGTTCACCGAAATACTTACGCACGTCTTCCTTGCGCTTCCAGGCCAGCATGCTCTTACAGATGTGGATGCCACGGTCATTGATCACCTGAACACGCACCACCTTGTTGCCAGTGGCTTCCAGGATCCGGCTAACACTGTGCCCCAGGAAGATGTTGCGCATGTGGCCCAAGTGCAAGGGCTTGTTGGTGTTGGGGCTGGCATACTCCACCATCACCTCTTTTCCGGTACTCGGGAATTGCAGCAGGTCCTGTTTTCCCGTGTTCTGCAGAAAGCCGATCCAGTACCCATCCGCGATCTTGAGATTGAGAAAACCCTTCACCACGTTGAAGCGTTCAACCACATCCACGTTGGCTTGCAGGTGTTCACCAATGACTTGCGCCGTGGGCTCGGGGCCTTTGCCACTGATCTTCAGGAACGGGAAAACGTTGATGGTGACATCGCCTTCGAACTCTGGCCGGGTGGATTGAAAGGTGAAGGCCTCAGCAGCCACCGCGTGATCGAACAACTGCTGGAACGCAGCTTGTAACGCAGGGATCAACAGGGCGTGTAGACGGTCTTGGGACATGATGGGTACAAAGAAAGGGCGGGCTTGGAGAAGTATAGCAAAAGGACGAGACACCCTTCCTCACTCCCGCCTACCAATATGCTGCACAGCGGGACTCACTTTCTCACTTTCTCTCTTTCTCACTTCCCTACCTCTTCGCCAAGAAATTCTCCGCCAACATGCAGCGTACGCTTCCACCGCCTACCGTTTCTATGGTGGGAATGGACACGGGAACGAGTTGGGCATGCTCCTGCAACTTCAAGCGTTGTTCCGGGATCAGCGATAGAAAGGCCGTTTCACTGAGGAAGATGAAGTGTTTATCGCCCTTTGCGGCCCGAAGCTCCAGCATGTTGCCCACGAAGTTGTGCATCTGTTCCACCGAAATGGGGATCACGGTCCTTCCGGACTTCTCCAGCTCCTCCTTCACCTCTTGGCGTTCTGCGGGAAATGGCATGGCATCGAAAGAGACCACGGCGAAGTGGGTGCCAATGGCCATGACCACATTGGTATGATAAACGGCGGGACCTTGGAAGGATCCATCGAAGGTGGCGGTGAAGGTGATCGGTATGTAGTCGAAATGGTCGCACCAATCCTTCACCGCTTGCTCTGAAGTACGGTCGGAAAGGCATGCGTACGCGATCTTGTGTACACGGTCCAACACCAAGCTGCCGGTACCTTCGAGGATACGCCCTTCATGTTCCCATGCGCTGATGTCCAACGTGCGCGTACTTGCGAAGCCTTCACGTTCCAAGGTACGGGCCATGTCGGGGTCGCGCTCCAATCTGCGTGAAGCGGTGTACATAGGGTAGAGCACCACGGACCCATCGTCATGTGTACTGAACCAGTTGTTCGGAAAGACCGCGTTCGGGGCGCTCCGGTCCATCGGGTCCAACACCGTAAAGCCGATGCCCGCTTGCCTTAACGCTTCAAGCAGTCCATCGAATTCCACAGCGGCATGGTCCAGTAACTCAAGGTCGTCAACATCCTGTTGGAAGGAATTGCTTTCTGCCGTTTCCGGGTCATGGCCAAAACCGGTGGGCCGGACCAGAATTACATGTGAAGCGATCCCGGGAAAACCTGTCATCCGTTTACTAATGGCTACGCGACCTATTTACCGTATTACCTGTTGCGGAGGATCGGGAAAAGCGGCTCCAAGATGCCCAAGGTAGCTTCGGCCATCGCGTTCTTATCGTCCAACCCGGGGTTGATCTCCACCACATCCAAGGTCACTGTCTTGGGATCAGCACAAAGGCCTTGTAGCAGTTCCGATGCTTCTTCCACGAAGAGGCCATTGGGCACCGGCGTACCCGTACCCACCGAGATGGATGGATCCAGGCTGTCCACATCGAAACTCACGTGGATCCTGTCGCATTCGGCCAAGTGCTTCAACGTTTCTTCCACAGCGACGGCAGCTCCTTTTTCGCGGACCTGTTCCACGGTTATCACCTTGATATTGTGCTGCTTAAGGATCGCGGCCTCTTCCGGTTCATAATCGCGCAACCCGATGATCACCAGATCCTTCGGCAACAACTTGGGGCCGTTGACACCGATCTTCCGGAGCCGGTCCCAAATGTCCATGGTGTAGACCTGTGGCGTGTTCTTGCCCTTGTTATCGATCTGCATCAGCAGCGCCAAAGGCATGCCGTGTACATTCCCACTGGGCGTGGTCCATGGTGTGTGCAGATCGGCGTGGGCATCGATCCACACAACGCCGATCCGCTCGTTGGGATAGGCCATTTTGGTGCCTGATACCGACCCGATGGCAATGGAATGGTCGCCGCCGACCACGATCGGGAAGATGTTGTTCCTGACGTATTTGAACACCTCGTAGGCCAAGTCGCTCTCGAACCGGATCAGCCCGTCAATATGGTGCGCATTGTGCTGGGCATCATCCTCATACAGCACATCGTTCTCATCTCGAAGGATGCTCTCTTCGGCATGGCCGAACAGCTCGCTGCCCAGCTTCCATGCCGCCACCCGTAAGGCGGCCATGCCCATGCTGGTGCCCCGTGTTCCGGCACCTATCTCAGAAGCAGCTTCGATCAATCGCAATTCCATGTTTCGTGCTTAAGCCAAACGGTTGCGAAGGTACAATGTGCCGCCCCTAAGCGTCTTGAAGGCCGGTTTGCAACGTATTGCCACGATCTTCCGTAACAAGGGCACACCTATTCCCGGAAATGACAGAAATAACAAGCAAATTACTGATAGCCATAGCATTAGCCTCCCCTCTATGGAGCGGATGTGGCACCCATTTGCTTGATAATAAGACCGCTGAGGGAACGATCGAGTATGAACTGACCTTCCCCGATCAGGACCCTGACGACATCATGGCGGGTATGCTGCCGGAACGAACATTGTTGACCTTTTCCAAGGATCGACAATCCACGGAATTGAGCGCCGGCATGGGCATCTTCCGCACCACGCTCGTAACGGACGACGAAGCGCAGTTCATCGACTACCATATGAGCCTGATGAGCAAGCGTTTGGTGGCCCATTTACTGCCGCGTGACCTAACACTCTTCAACAAATCCAGCGGGAACGCCACCATCCTCTTCACCCAAGACACCGATACCATTGCCGGTTACCCGTGTCGCCGTGCTTTGGCCTTGTTCGACAATATCGATGAGCCGGAGATCGAACTCTGGTACACGGACCGTATCGACCTGAAGAACCCCAATTGGTTCGGACCTTTCGCGGAGGTCCCGGGCGTGCTCCTGCGCTACGAAATGGTCCAGTACGGCTTGCGCATGCGCCTCAATGCGGTTGCGATCACAGCTGGTGAAGTGGACCCTGTCAAGTTCAAGGTGAAGGAAGATTTCACCAAGGTTGGCCCGGAGGTCCTGCATCAGGAACTTGCCGAGGTGCTGAGCACGTTCTCCATGTAGGTTGGGGAGGTTGAGCCTCACCCCCGACCCCTCTCCCAAGGAGAGGGGCCGGGGGTGAGGGTGGAGCTTTTGTGCCGAAGGTGGAGCTATGCGTATGAACCCTCGATCAAGTTGGGTGATCTAGAAGTTGTGGGTTGGACCAACCCCGCCTTGTTGATAATAGCCAAGGCACTTGTTCCGTTCCCTTAGGGTCGCCCGATACTTTTGGCAAGTACGCGTACGAGGCTGTGTTCTTGCAGCGTTTGCGCTCCAAATCCTCCACCAGCTTTGGCCAACACGAAACGCAACAAGGTCCGCGACGAAGAGACGGACACACCGAAGAAACGCAAACGCAAGGAAACGGCTGACGCAAGTGGCGAAAGCCGGTTGGCGCGGCTCAAAGCCTTCTTTGCTGATGAGCGCGTACACAAGGTCGGCGGCTTGTTGCTGGTACTGGGTTCAGCATACCTGCTCGTGGCGTTCACCTCGTTCCTCTTCACCTGGCGCATGGACCAGGACCTTATCGGGCGGTCGTGGTCGGAGATCTTCAGCCCCGAAGTGCGCGTGGAGAACTGGTTGGGCAAATTGGGTGCGCTCACTGCTGACCAATTCATCTACAAGTGGTTCGGCATCGCGGCATTCAGCATGGTGCTTTGGACCTTTCTCGGTGGCATAAAAGTGCTGTTGGACAAGTGGCTGTTACCTCCCATGCGCACCTTGGGTTGGACCGCCATGGCCCTGCTATGGCTGCCAACTGTGCTCGGTTTCGTGTTCCGGGGCGAATACATCTTCTTGGGTGGCGGTGTCGGATTCTCCATCACCAAGCACCTGACCACATTGCTCGGGAATTTCGGTGCCGGTGCCATGATCGTGTTCGCACTTGGTGCCTTCGTCGTGTACACGTTCAACCCTTCGTTCAGCTGGCTGGAAACGGCTTTCGCCAAACTGGGCAACAGCCTATCGACCTTTGGAAAAAGAACGGTTGAGGAAGTTGAGGAAGCCGAAATTGCCGTGGAACCCGCATCCTTCGCCGGTGTGAAAATACGCGGCTTCAAGAACGAAGTGGCAGCGCAGGACCTTTCAGAGGAAGGAACGGAGGAAGAGGACGCTTCGACTTCGCTCAGCGCAGGGGAAGAAACCGATCTGGAAGAACTTGAGGTTGTAGAAGCAGAGAATGAGGAAGAGCCGGAAGCGGGCAAGTTGGAACTCGAACTGGAGTCGGCACCCATGGAAGTGGTCGAGCCGATCGCATCTCCGGTAATTGCCAGCGTAAGTGACCTGACCGGAAACCTCAACGGCATGGACGTGAGCGCCGGTGAGGAAGACGTCGTGCTTTCCGAAGACCAGATCGAAGACAAGTTGAAGGAATTCGGAGAGTATGACCCGACACTCGAACTTAGCAATTACGAGCTCCCTCCTATCGACCTGCTCATCGACCACGGCACCGGCGAACTCACCGTGACCAAGGAGGAATTGGAAGCGAACAAGGACCGCATCGTTGAAACCTTGGGCCATTATAACATCGGCATCGACAAGATCAAAGCGACCATCGGACCCACCGTTACGCTGTACGAGATCATCCCGAAGGCTGGTGTTCGAATCAGCAAGATCAAGAACTTGGAGGACGACATCGCATTGAGCCTCGCTGCACTCGGCATCCGCATCATCGCGCCGATCCCCGGGAAGGGAACGATCGGTATCGAAGTCCCGAACAGCAAGCCGCAGATCGTGGGCATGCGTGCTGTGATCGCCAGCGAGAAGTTCCAGAACGCGAACATGGAGTTGCCGTTGGTACTGGGCAAGACCATCAGCAACGAGACCTTTGTTACCGACCTCACCAAAATGCCGCACTTGCTCATGGCCGGTGCAACGGGTCAGGGTAAATCAGTTGGGTTGAACGCGATACTTGTTTCGCTGCTCTACAAGAAGCATCCGAGCCAGATCAAGTTCGTACTCGTGGATCCGAAGAAGGTGGAACTCACCCTCTTCAACAAGATCGAGCGCCACTTCTTGGCCAAGTTGCCCGGCGACAGCGATGCCATCATCACCGATACCAAGAAGGTGGTGGCCACCTTGAACAGCTTGTGCATTGAAATGGACGAGCGTTATGAGCTGCTGAAAGATGCGCAGGTCCGTAATATCAAGGAGTACAACACCAAGTTCATCAAGCGCCGGTTGAATCCTGAGAACGGGCACCGCTTCCTCCCCTACATCGTGCTGGTGGTGGACGAGTTCGCCGATCTGATCATGACCGCAGGTCGCGAAGTGGAAACCCCGATCGCCCGTTTGGCGCAGTTGGCCCGTGCCATCGGCATCCACTTGATCATCGCTACGCAGCGGCCGAGCGTGAACATCATCACCGGTACCATCAAGGCCAACTTCCCGGCCCGCATCGCCTTCCGAGTGACCAGCAAGATCGACAGCCGCACCATCCTGGACAGCGGCGGTGCCGACCAGCTGATCGGTCGTGGTGACATGCTCCTGAGCACCGGCAACGAACTGATCCGTATCCAATGCGCCTTCGTGGACACGCCCGAAGTGGACAAGATCTGTGACTTCATCGGCGAGCAACGCGGCTACCCCGATGCGCACATCCTACCCGAAGTACCCACCGAAGAAGGTGAAGGCGGTAGCGACTTCGACAGCAGCGAACGCGACAGCATGTTCGAAGATGCCGCGCGCTTGGTGGTGCAGACCCAGCAAGGCAGTACCAGCATGATCCAACGCAAACTGAAGCTCGGGTATAACCGGGCAGGCAGGATAGTTGATCAATTGGAGGCTGCTGGGATCTTGGGTGGTTTCGAGGGCAGCAAAGCACGTAGGGTGATGGTGCCGAATGAGGCGGCGCTGCATGCGCACTTGAATAGTGGTGTGCCAGCAAGCGGACCGGGGATGGGGGGATTCTGAGGTGGCTCTCCTGCTCTACTCACGGTGTCACATGATTTGCGAGCCTGCAAGAAGTTAAACCGGAAATGCATGAATGAGATTGAGAAATTGAATCTCCGAGAGTACCGACTTTGTAATCTGAAGGCTACAATTCCGCCAGAATGCCAGCTGCTCCATGAGTATTCAATGGATGCATTGCAAGTTGGAAAGAGGGGATTGGAAATAGGCCCTGGATCAGGGCGAGCGACAATTTACTTGGCCAGTATGGGGTTCACTCTTGATGTAGTTGACAATAATCCCGAAGTCCTATTAGTGCTCAGGAAAAACTTGAACGAAGCTTGCATTGACACTGCAAGAATTAGTTTCAATGACACAGGCATTCAAGAATATGAAATCAAGGACAAGCATTACTCACTCATTAATGCGTCCGACGTATTACACTTTCTTGAGCGACCAGCCCAAATTGAGTGCCTAACCCGACTCACTTCATCCCTAGTGCAGGGCGGTATTATCATAGTTCGAGTGCATGCAAAGGGCGACACGCTTGTAGAAGGAGATTATGTGAAGCACTTTTTTGTGAGCGATGACTTCAAGTGGTTCGAAGAGAACGGATTTAGCCGCCTCTACATGGCGCGAATCGAAGCCAAAACGTCGAGGCGTTCAGCAGTCAATCGAGCCACAGCAGCTGAGAAAGATGATGATGAGGGTGAAATCGCACACTTCATGAATGGTGTCGGTGCTAGTTACGAAGCGGTATTCCAAAAGAATTGACCTTAATCCCCCCGCCAGAATCCGCGATTCGGCTGCAACAGCCAAAGCAGCATATACATTATATGACGGCTCAGAGGTGCTTTTAGACCTTGGCACGGCCCTCCGCAGGAGATCCTGCATCTTAACAACGAAACGGCATTGGCGGCACACCTGAACGGTGGTGTGGAAGCCGGGCGGGGGATGGGAGGATCCTGAGATGGCTCCCTACTCTACTGGAACGACGGCGCAGGATCTTTGAAAACGGTAGTGCTGCGTTGGCTTAAACATCGGCTTGGAGCCGCGGGCTAGTCTGCACTCCCGGCACAATTGCCAAGAGAGCAGAGAGACCAACTGCGGAGGTCTGGCATTGGGGTGGCGACCAGCGTGTCACACTGCGGAGGTTTAGGCTCCCCTACTCTACTGCAACGAAGGTGCGGGGTGCTTGAAGACTGATGCGGTTGCGGTGGCTTTGATATCGGCTTCGTGGTCGCAGGCTCTGTCCGGTACCGGCTACTCGCCGTTACCGGACAGAGCCCGCGGAGGTTTAGAGGGGAACACCAACGGGTACCTCATTAGGTCATGCTGAGATCTACATTCGTGGAATGGCACAGAAACAACATCGAGTTTCTCAGGTTTATCTCAAGGGCTTTGGGGACAAAAAGGACGAGCAGTGGATGCTCCCAACCAT
>Ga0335394_10000707_pt1 | contig 36349 bp, 32 predicted proteins | sample MAT03_FD_205741 | JGI IMG/M metagenome (GOLD analysis project Ga0335394, IMG submission 205741) | Freshwater microbial communities from Lake Fryxell liftoff mats and glacier meltwater in Antarctica - MAT-03 (spades assembly) (version 2) ...
GGTCCTCGTCGAATAGGCGCACGGCCTCCAGCACATGTCTGCGCGCCGTGATCGCCGAACCCGCAATGGCCGTCACCTGCGCGGTCACAGCGCGCTGCAGCATCTCGGCGTCGAAATACGCGCGGCGGTTGATGATCGGCGATATGGTTCCACCCTTGCGAGCCTGGAACGAACTGATCGAAACATCGATGTCCCGATGGGTGGCAAAGAAGGCGATCGACCGCTCCAGCCGGCTCGGCAGGAATTCGTCGTCCGAATCGAGAAAAGTGACGAGCAGCGATTGCGCCATGCCAATGCCGTGATTGCGCGCCGCATTGGCGCCGCGTCGATCGTCGAACCGCACGAAGCGCAGGCGTCCGTCTCGCACGCCGGCAATCGTGTCTGCCGTGCCGTCCGCCGAGCCATCGTCGACGACGATATGCTCATAGTCTTCGAACGTCTGGCCGCGTACGCTCGCGATTGCCCGCTGGAGAGCGTCGCGTCGGTTATAGGTGGGCGTGATGATCGAGATGGCAGGGATTCGCGCCACCTAGCTGTGCTCCACATAGTGAGGCACGCGCTCGACTGTGTCGGGCATGAGACCCGATGCCAAACTCAGTTGCCCGACAAAGGCAAGTCCGTTGAACGCCGTCCCCATCGCCAGTGCAGCCGGCGCCTGCCACGGGGCGATGCCGACTTCGCGGATGAGCCGCAACCGCCTCACCGCGCGCCACTGCGCTGTCAACAGCCGCCCGACCGCATTGGCCAGGCGATACGTCCGCCGTTCGGACTTCATCGCCTTGTATTTGCGGTCGGCATCCCGACCGGACACCAGAGCGCGCCAGATGAAGAAGCGCCATCCGCGAGGCGGCAGATGCCGCACATGCGCGTCGACCCGTTTCATCATCACGTGCTGCTTCCGCATCGTGTCGTACAGAAGACTGCACGAAACCTTGAAGCCGGGATTGTAGGGAAACGGATTGGCCGCGATCCACGATCGGCGAAAGGCGCAGTTGTTGGCATTCAGCGACCGCTTGACGGCGAAGTCCGCATCTTTGCCGCTCAGCGGGAAAACCCAGTAGAGCGCGTACACCTTCGAGGGAAAATCATCGAAGAGCAGCGAAGTATGTCCGTTTGTTGCGATCAAGTCGGGCTCGGCGAAGGGCGCAAGCAACTTGGGCAGCCAGTTTTCCTCAGGGGCGGTATCCGAATCCAGAAAGGCCACTATGTCGCCGCGCGCGGCGGCGACACCGCAATTCTTCAGTTCGTAGTAACGGCCGTCGGGCAGGCATCTGAAGTCGAGATCTGCTTCGTTGGCGAGGTGCGGCGCTGCCCGGCAAACGGCGTCCCTCAACGACGCCGCGTCGCCGTCGTCTCCAGGAACGACGAAAATGAGCTGCGGCTTCGGGGCGTCCGGAAACGCGGCGGCGAAGTTGGCAAGTTGGCCGGAAAGGGATCGGGTGGCGTCTAGCAGTGTCTCCAGGCCGGCGATTTCCGCATTGGCCATCTCCACAACCAGGGACAAACTTGTGGACATTCACAGGACCTCGACGGACTCACCGCGAAGATTGGCGCGCCGCAGTCTGAGGTATGCGCGGAAATTGGGCGCTATGCGGAAGCCTTCCAGCTTCGCCTCGCTCAGCCCTGAGGCCCAGCTCATCTTCTCGTAAGATCTGCCGTAGCCCTCCATCGTCTCCGCGAGGCTTTCGCGGCCCAGACGTCGGGCGAGAAGGGCGCATGCCCCGACCCGGGATTGAATCGACGCCCCGTATTTCGGAGCGAACGCAAGCCCGCCGTCCGCGAGGTCGTCCACTTCGTGAGCGAGCACCAGGAACAGAATGTCCTCGTCGCCCGGACGAATATCCCTTGCGGCGAGTTCTTCGGGCTTTCCCCTATCGAAGTTCAGCCCGGAAAGTCGGGCAACCAACTGTTCCGCCTCCGCGCCGATTTGCTTCTCGAGCCATGCGCGGTGTTCGGGCGTGCGCCTGCTCGAACGTCCGTCAGGATATTGTCCGCTGTCGTAGGCGGCATGGAACATGGCCGCCAATACGAAGTTAACGCTTTTGTCGAAATGAGCGGCGGACGACGCCGAGCCCACCGCATGGCAAACGAAGGGACGGCCCGTCTTGCGATACCGTCCGTTGAACATGAGGCAGCAGACGCGGTAGGCCTTCTGGATACGAGCGATGTCGTCGAAGCCATAGCCTTCCTTGTGCATCTGCACATAGAGCGCGGTGTTTGTCTGGCTCGGCGAGAACAATTCGCTCAACCTGATACCCCCAGCCGTCGTTGAACGGTTAGGATACCGGCCCCGGCGGCAGAAAGTAAAGCGTGGGAGGTGCGGCTGCGGGTGTATCAGAGCCTCAGCGCGAAGCGAATGCCGTCGTAGATCGCCGCGTGAATGTTGCGCGCGGCGACCGCATCGCCGATGCGGTAGAGTATGAAGGCCGCATCGCGATTGACTGTGGGAAAGATGTCGCCGCCCGCGACCAGTTTCTCGTAGTCCACCGCGCCGTGGTTCTTCGAAAGCGGCTTCAACGACAGATAGAGCTCGTCGAGCGGCAGCGTGCCGTGCTCGACCACCACCTGGTCGACGCGTCGTTCACCCCGCCAGCCATCCGCGAAATCCGAGGCCAGCGTCGCGACAAGCAGGTTGCCATCGCGATGGACGGAGCGCAGCCGCGTATTGATGGTGACCGTGACGCCCTTCTCGTGGAAGGTGCGCATATAAGGCACGTGGTTCATGCCGCCCATTTCGGGCGCGAAAAAGCGCTCGGGCGACAGCAATTCCAGCCTGGAGCCGGCATCGGCGATCATCTCCGCCGCCGTCATGCCCTGGTGGCCGCCGTTGTCGTCATAAAGCAATACGTTCTCCGCGGGCTTCACGGCGCCCGCAATGATATCCCAGCTCGAGGTGACGAGGTCGTCGCCTGATTCCAGCGGCGGGTTCTGCGGCAGGCCGCCGGTCGCGACAATCACCACGTCTGGTGACAGCGCGAGCACATCGTCCTTCTCGGCCCAGGTGTCGTAGCGGATGTCGGCGCCGAGCCGCTGCAGCTCTGCCAGCCGCCAGTCGACAATGCCGATCAGCTCGCGCCGGCGCTGGTTCTGCGCCGCAAGCCGAATTTGCCCTCCGGCCCGTCCGGACGCCTCCAGCACCGTCACCTTATGCCCGCGCTCGGCAGCCACCCGCGCCGCCTCCAGCCCGCCGGCGCCCGCGCCGACCACGACCACATTCTTTGCCGTCCCGCCGGCCTTGGCGATCACATGCGGGATCGTGGCTTCGCGGCCCGTCGCGGCATTGTGGATGCACAGCGCCTCGCCGCCCTCGTAAATCCGGTCGAGGCAGTAGGTCGCGCCAACGCAGGGCCTGATCTCGTGCTCGCGACCCTCCAACACCTTCCGGATGATATGCGGATCGGCCAGATGTGCTCGCGTCATGCCGACCATATCAAGTTTCCCCGCAGCGATGGCGTGGCGCGCGGTGGCGACATCCGATATGCGCGCCGCGTGGAACACGGGAAACTTCGTCGCTGCCCTCACCTCGCCCGCGAAATCGAGATGCGGTGATGACCGCATGCCCATGATGGGAATCACCTTGGTCAGCGCCGCGTCGGTCTCGATCGACCCGCGTATTATGTTCAGGAAGTCGAATTTGCCCGAAGCGGCCAGAAGGCGGGCGATCTCGACGCCCTCATCCTTCGACAATCCCGCCGAAAAGTCCTCGTCCGCGACCATGCGGATGCCGACGATGAAGTCGTCGCCGACTGCCTTGCGCACGGCATCGATGACCCGCCAGGTAAAGCGCAGCCGGTTTTCAAGCGAACCGCCATACTCGTCGTCGCGATGGTTGGTGGCTGGCGACCAGAAGCCGTCCATCAGGTGCCCGTAGGCTTCGAACTCGATGCCGTCGAGCCCGGCTTCCTTCATGCGCGCCGCCGCCGAGGCATAGTCGGCGATGATGCGCTCGATGTCCCAGTCCTCGGCGATCTTGGGAAACGTGCGATGCGCCGGCTCGCGTACCGGCGAGGCGCTGAGCACCGGAAGCCAGTCGGCCTTGTTCCAGCCGGTGCGGCGGCCGAGATGGGTGAGCTGGATCATGACCTTGCAGTCGTGCTCGTGGCACGCATCGGCGAGCTCGCGCATCCAGCGGACCAATTCGTCGCGATAGGCAAGCAGGTTGCCGAACGCCGCCGGGCTGTCGCGCGACACGATCGCGGAGCCCGCCGTCATGGTCATCGCCATGCCGCCCTTCGCCTTCTCGGCGTGATAGAGCCGGTAGCGCTCTTTCGGCATGCCGCCCTCGGAATAGGCCGGCTCGTGGCTGGTCGACATGACGCGGTTCTTCAGCGTCAGGTGTTTCAACCGGTATGGCTGCAGGAGCGGGTCGATGGTCATCTGCTGGGCTCTGGCTCAGCGGACATACTAGGCCGAACTGGCCCCGTCGCCCATGGCACGGAAGCGCCAGTCGATGGCGCTTTTCCGATGGTATTGCGGCGTCAGGCGAGCCTGTGCCTACTCACACTGGAAGCGGCTGAGCGCCCAGTCCTTCGTCATCGACACGATGTCGAAGATGCGCCAGCGGCCGCCGATATCCTTCAGACGCCACTGCACGGCTTGCAACTCGCCCTCGGCCTTGAACTTGGCGACCACCGTCGCCTCGCCGCCGGTAACAAGTTCCTCAAACTGAAGCGTCCGGGCAACCTCGGCAGGATCGAAATCGGTATCGTTGAAGGGCAGATGCGGATCCAGGCATCCGTCCTCACCGCCTTGCCGGATCGCGTCGTTCTGGTTCAGCAGCTTCCGCGCCGGGTCGAGGAAGTTACCACGCGCGGACTCCTCCAGTTCGAGGCCGGGCTGAAGGTAGAACTGCCTGACCACCTCGCTCGGTGGACCGGCGAAAGCGGGGGACGCCGTCAGCACAAGAAACAGTGCAATCGACACACGAGCAGTCACGACCTCGATCTCCCAAGCCGCACGGAACAGCACTCAATACCACGAATCCTGCATGGAAACCTTGGTGCTTGCAATAAAATCCTTCAGCGCGTCATCGATCGCGATGTCGAGCGGCGGCGGCTGATACTCGGCAAGCGCCTTCTTCCAGCGCCGGTTGGCGCGGATCGCGGCATCCTGCGAGCCGGCCGCTTGCCATTTCTCGAAGGGTTCGTTGTCGGTGATCTCGCTATCCCAGAAGGCGGTTTCATAGTTCGCTAGCGTGTGCTGCGAGCCGAAGAAGTGGCTGCCAGGTCCCACTTCCCTGAATGCGTCGAGCGCCAGCTGGTTGTCATCGATCTTCACGCCGTCGAGATAGGTGTGAAGCGCTCCACAGAAGTCGGCGTCCATCACGAATTTCTCGTAGGACATGGAGAGCAGCCCATCCAGGAAGCCTGCCGAATGCAGGATGAAGTTCGCGCCGCAATGCACCGCCGCCAGCATCGACATTGTCCCCTCGTTCATGGCGTGCGCGTCTGGCAGCTTCGATGTCGTGAAGTTCCCGGAACACCTGAGCGGCAAGTTCAGCCGCCGCGCCAGTTGCCCTATCACCATCGAGCCGATAGCGGGTTCCGGCGTGCCGAAGGTGGGCGAGCCCGAGCGAAGCGACATGGAGGACAGGAAATTGCCGAAGATCACCGGCGCTCCTGGCCGTTCGAGCTGCGTCAGTGCGCAGCCAGCCATGGTTTCGGCCAGCGACTGGGCGATCGCGCCGGCATTGGTCACCGGTCCCATCGCTCCGCCCAGAATGAACGGCACGACCACAGCCGCCTGGTTGGCGCGGGCATAAGCGCGCAGCGCCGTCGTCATCGTGGCGTCCCACACCAGCGGCGAGTTCACGTTGACGTTGCCCAGTATGACGCAGTTCTGGTCGACGAAACTCTCGCCAAAGACGATCCGCGCCATGGCGATCGACTCTTCGGCGCGGCTTTCGGCCGTCACGGAGCCCATGAAGCCACGGTCGGAATATTTTATGTGGCTGTAGACCATGTCGAGGTGGCGCTTGTTGACCGGTACGTCCACCGGCTCGCAGATCGTTCCGCCCGAATGGTGCAGCCAAGGCGAGGATTGCGCGAGTTTCACGAAGTTGCGGAAGTCCTCGATCGTGCCGTAGCGGCGGCCCTTGTCGATATCCATCACGAAGGGCGAGCCGTATGCCGGCGAAAACACCACGCTCTTGCCACCGATGAGGACAGACTTGGCAGGATTTCGCGCATGCTGGGTGAAGGCGGCGGGCGCGGTCTTGAGGATTTCCCTGAGCATGCCCGGCTCGAACTTCACCAGAACGCCGTCGATTTCGGCGCCTGCCCGCTTCCAGTGGTCAAGAGCCACCGGATCGTCGCGGAACTCCATGCCAATCTCGGCCAGGATTCGGTCGGCCGTCGCCTCGATCCGCAGCAGGTTCTCTTCCGACAGGATGTCGTAGGTCGGGATGTTGCGGAGGATGTACGGCCGCCCGAGCCCTTCCGAGCCATGCGAGCGCAACTCGCGGCGCGCTTCGCGCCCGCCACGCTCGCGGCGCTTGACGGGTTCAACGGACGGCACGGCCAAAATCTCTGCCACGATCCAGTTCTCCTCGCGATGCAATGCCAAGAGTGAACCGGAGCGCAGAGCAACTCCAGACCGTTTCGCGCCTCGTTCTGATCGGTCCGCGACCCAAGGAAGCGCCTGCGGCGGCTTAAGCGGGAATCAGGCGCCAAGCGCCAAGTCGATGCGAGCGAAGCACCGTTCCACGGACAACGCTCCCTCTGCTTCCGAGAGACCGAGCGTCTCGAACACGTCCGATTGCAGCAAGCTTGCAAGTCCGTGCAGTGCCGACCACACGAACAGCGCGTCCAGTTCCGGCGACGGAAGCGCGCCGGGGACTGGGCGGAGAGGCATCTGGGCCAACCTGTCTCGCAGGATGCCAAAGGCAAAGCGGGCCTTTGCCATCATCTCGGGATGCTGGCCCGGATCGGGCATCGGTGTGTTGAACATCAGCCTGTATTGCAACGGATGCTGCCGCGCATAGGCCATGTAGAGGCTGCCCATGGCCTGCAGATCGGCCTTGGGCTCGTTTTCGGAAGGGCGGCTCTGCAGGAAGGCAGAGAAGTCGTCGAAGGAGCGGGCGATGATTTCGGCGAGCATATGGCCGCGGCTGGGAAAATGCTTGTATGGCGCCTGGTGGGACACGCCGAGACGGCGCGCAACGTCGCGAAGGCTGAGGCTTTCGACGCCCGCCGCCTCCACTATCCTGAACGCTTCGGCAACACAGGCCTCGCGCACGTCGGCAGTCTTGGGCCGAACCGTCATCCCTGTCGTGTCATTCCCATCATGATCCGACCCATGATGGCGATGCGGCCTTGCCGGGGCAAGAGGGACAGGGAACCTACGAGAACTTTAGAGAGCAGCCCCGGAAATACCGTGGTCTGCCGGCCGAGCGCGCGCAGGGCCTGCCGCGCGACCGTCCGCGGATCGACCGTGCGGCCAAGCTGCATTCCCGCACGCGCGGCAAAGCCGCTCCGCACCGGACCCGGCGCACAGGAGAGAACGTCGATGCCCAGCGGCGCCAGCTCCGTCCGCAGTCCCTCCGCCAGCGTCTGGATATAAGCCTTGGTGGCCGCGTAGTTCGATGCCAGTGCAACGCCCTGAAAGGCGACGATCGAACTCATCAGGACGATGCCGCCTGCTCTGCGCTTCGCGAAGCGCTCGGCGAATATCTTTGTCAGCGAAAGCACCGCCCGGCAGTTGACGTCGAGCATGTCGAGATCGTTTGCAAGCGGTGTCTGTTGGAATTTCCCGCCAAGGCCATAGCCCGCGGCCGCTACCAGAAGCCCCACGTCGAGATCCTTGGTTTCCATGCACACGCGATCGACTTCGCTAGCAAGGGAAAGATCGGCGGCAATCACCCGAACCAGCACGCCCGAACCTTGTTCGAGTTCCTCCGCAAGGCTCTCCAGCACGGCCTGCCGTCGGGCGACCAGGACAAGGTTCAGCCCGTTCTGCGCCAGTTCAACCGCCATGGCCCGGCCGATACCGTCCGATGCGCCTGTAACCAGCGCCCAGGGGCCATATTTCCGCAACTGGCTCTCGTTTCCCATGCCCGGCTTCCAAGTTAGTTGACACTGTCAACCTAGGACGATAGGTTGACAGTGTCAACCCATAGGTACCTTCCGATGTATGTTTCGATCACGGGCTTGCGGCTGAAGGCCATCCACCATGCGCCGCAGTTCTGGTGGCATGCTTTCCGCTCAATGCGCCAGGCACTCGCGGCGGAAGGAAACATCTCTGCCGAGGCACGCACCATCGACGGGGTGCATCATACGCTTTCAGCTTGGGTCGACGAGAATTCCATGCGGGCCTTTCTCGTCATTGGCGGGCATCTTGCGGCAATGAAGGCATTCCGCCACATCGCGACCGGTAAAACGATCGGTTTCTCGGCCGACACCCTGCCAGACTGGCAAGCTGCTCACGCGGTATCGATGGCCCGAGGTAAAGAAGCCTGAATCTTTCTGAGGAGCACGCTGGACGGTCCGATTGTCCGGTGCGGGCGTCGCGCAAGGCAACGCGCTGCCCTGTCCCCTGTGCGCGCGCGCTCGAATCCATATAGACTGCGGCGATGCCCATCCGCCAGCTATCCGAAACGATGATCAACCAGATCGCCGCCGGCGAGGTCATCGAACGTCCGGCAAGCGTTGCCAAGGAACTCGTCGAGAATGCGCTCGACGCAGGCGCATCGCGCGTCGAGATCGCAACTGCCGGCGGTGGCCTGTCGCTTGTCCGGGTCGTGGACGACGGCGCGGGCATCCCTGCCAGCGAACTCATGTTGGCCGTCGCCAGGCATTGCACGTCGAAGCTTTCCAGTGACATCCACGACATCCGTTCGCTCGGGTTCCGAGGCGAGGCCCTGCCCTCCATCGGCTCCGTGTCGCGGCTCTCGATCCGCTCGCGCACGGCCAGCGCCGACGCCGCGGCGGAGATCGCCGTCGACGGCGGCCGCGTTTCGGCGGTTCGCCCGGCCGCAGCCAACCGCGGTACGTCGGTCGAGGTGCGCGACCTGTTTTTCGCGACGCCCGCGCGTTTGAAGTTCATGAAGGGCGAACGCGCCGAAAGCTCGGCGATCACGGATGTGGTGAAGCGCATCGCCATACCCTTCCCCACGGTGCGTTTCACGATTTCGGGCAGCGACCGCTCGACGCTGGACCTGCCGGCAGCCGACGACACGCCGGCGGGACGCCTCCGCCGCATCGCCCAGGTCATCGGGCAGGATTTTCCCGAGAATTCGCTTCCGATGGACGCCGTCCGCGAAGCCGTGTCGCTCACCGGCCATATCTCGATCCCGTCCTACAACCGCGCCAACGCGCTTCAGCAATATGCCTATGTCAACGGCCGCCCGGTGCGCGACAAGCTGATCGCCGGCGCGATCCGCGGCGCCTATGCCGACGTTCTCCCGCGCGACCGCCACGCAGTGACCGTGCTCTTCCTGACGCTCGATCCCGCGCTGGTCGACGTCAACGTCCACCCGGCAAAGGCCGACGTGCGCTTTCGCGATCCAGGGCTCGTGCGCGGACTGATCATCGGCGCTGTCAGGCAGGCGCTGGCAGCCGCGGGCATCCGCGCGACGACGACCGGGGCGGCCGACCTTGCCGGCGCATTCCGGGCCGGCGCGCCTGCCTACGGCCACCCGGGTCCCGCCAACGGCCATCGCAACTTCGATCCCGCATTTCGGAGTTCGACCGCCGCCTATGATCCTGCGCGCTCGCCCTATCGCCCGCTCGACGGTGGGTTCGGCGAGACCGCCCAGGCGGAATTCGACGCCGGGCCGGTCGCAAGCGCGGACGCGAGGGCTGGACATGGCCCGGCCGAGGAAACGCTGCTCGGCTCCGGGCTTGGCGCGGCGCGGGCGCAGGTCCACGAGAACTACATTGTCGCCCAAACCCGGGATTCCCTAGTCATCGTCGACCAGCATGCCGCACACGAGCGTCTCGTCTACGAGGCGCTGAAGCAGGCGATGCACGCGCGGCCGATGCCGTCGCAGCTCCTGCTCATTCCTGAAATCGTGGACCTGCCGGAAGAAGATGCCGAACGCCTGGCGTCGCATGCCGGTACGCTCTCGCGCTTCGGTCTCGGCATCGAGCGCTTCGGGCCTGGCGCTGTCGCGGTGCGCGAGACGCCATCCATGCTCGGCGAGACCAATGTCGGGCAACTGATCCGCGACCTCGCCGACGAGATCGCCGATAACGATACGGTCGACACGCTCAAGGACCGCCTCGACCGCATCGCCTCGACCATGGCCTGCCACGGCTCGGTCCGTTCCGGCCGGCTGATGAAGCCCGAGGAGATGAATGCGTTGCTGCGCCAGATGGAAGCGACGCCGGGCTCGGGCACCTGCAACCACGGGCGCCCGACCTATATCGAGCTCAAGCTCGCGGACATCGAGCGGCTGTTCGGAAGACGCTGATCCGTTTCACAAAGGGTTGCGCGCCTTGTTGCGCTTGACCTCCTATCGCTTTTATGGCGGAACAATCAGATGATGAACAAGTTCGAGGGTCCCGGCGCCCGGGAAGCCCGTATCCGTTATCTCGATGGCGATTTCCAGGTGACCAGCCCGGGAGCATTCGTGCGTTGCGCGGTCACTGGCGAGTCCATTCCGCTAGATGAGTTGAAGTACTGGAGCGTTGCCCGCCAGGAGCCCTACGTCAGCGCAACCGCTTCTCTGAAGCGCGAGATGGAACTCAATCCGGACCTCGCCCGCACCCGCTGATCCGATTCAGCCGGTCAGCCTTCTCGCCCGCCAGCCGTCCAGCGTCTCATCGATAATGCGCTTGGTCGCGATCGAATTTTCAAACACCGCGTCGATTTCCAGCACGTTCAGCTTGTCGACCAGATCCTGCGGCGCAATACCGTTGCGCAACCGCGCGAAATCCTTGGTCGTGGTGATCAGTTCCAGATCGGCATTCTGGGCGGTCTGGGCCAGTTCCCTGAGCTCATCGTTCGAATAGAAGTGGTGATCCGGGAAGGATCGCGACATGACGATTTCGCCGCCCGCCTGCGTCACGGTGTCGAAAAACTTGTCCGGATGGCCGATGCCTGCGAAGGCGAGGAAGCGGCGATGCGCGAACTTGTCGGCGCTGCGGGCCTGCATCCATGCCTCGAAAATCGGACGTCCCGCCCGCGCGGCCTGGCGAACCACCGCCTCGCCCGCTTTGTCTTCGCCCATGCGAACGATGCCGGTGGCAAAGCGCACCTGGTCGATCAGCCGCGCCCGCAACGGCCCCCCTGGCAGCACGTGGCCGTTGCCAATGCCGTACCGCCCGTCGACCACGACCAGTGCATAGTCCATATGGATCTGCGCGCTCTGGAACCCGTCGTCCATGATCAGAAAATTCGCGCCGCGCTCGATAAGCAGCCTGGCGCCGGCCGCGCGGTTGGGCGTCGTTGCGGTCAGCGCGTGATCCGAGAGCAGCAGAGGCTCGTCGCCGACCTGCCGCGCGCTGTCGTGCTTGGGATCGACGACATGCGGCTCGTGTATGCTCCCACCGTAGCCCCGCGACAGGAAACCCGGCGTCAGGTGCATCTTCTTGGCCTGCTTGGCGATGGCGATGGCGATCGGGGTCTTGCCGGTGCCTCCCACAGTGAAATTGCCGACGCACAGCACCGGCACATCCAGCTTCTCACGGCGCGCGTTGATCATCCGACGCTTCGCGACATGGCTGTAGATGCGCGACAGGGGATAGAGCGCATAGGCCCGCCAGTCCGGTTTCTCCCACCAGAACGGAGGTGCCTCACTTGCCATCAGCGCGAGCCCTTGAGGCGCGCCTTGACGATGAGGGGATGAATGAACGGTTCGAGGGCCCTCAGCGTCTTGGCCAGCGCGCCGCGCATCTCCTCCACGGTTGCGGCGCCCGCCGCCATCATGGAGCGTCGCGTGGTGTCGTTGAGCAGCAGGAAGTTGACGGCGCCGGCCAGCATGTCGCGGTCGGCCACGAGCTTGGCGGCGCCACTGTCGATCAGGCGTTGGTAGGCCTCGCGGAAATTCTGCACGTTGCGGCCGGCCAGAACGGCCGTCTCAAGCATCGCAGGCTCCAGCGGGTTCTGCCCGCCCTCCGCGGTCAGCGAGCGGCCGACGAAGGCGATCTCGGTCAGCCTGAGATATAGCCCCATCTCGCCGATCGTGTCCCCAAGCAGGATGTCCGTATCGGATCGGATGCGTTCGCCGGAACTGCGCGTCACCACGCGCAGGCCCATGCCGGCCAGTTCGGCCGCGAGGCCGGGCGCACGCTCCGGATGCCGGGGCACGATGATGGTCAGCAACCCCGGGTGGCGAGAGCGCAGCATCATGTGGATTTCCGCCGCAAAACGCTCCTCGCCATCATGCGTCGAGATGGCGGCCCATGTGGGCCGGAGGCTAAGCTGGCGCGCGATCGAATGCAGCGCCCTTTCATCCACGGGCGGCGGCGTGGTGTCGACCTTCAGATTGCCCGAAACCGTGACCGGCCGGGCGCCCAGCGCCTCGAATCGCTCCGCATCGACATCGGATTGCGCCACGACATGCGACATGTTCTCGAACAACGCCTCGGCGATGTAGGGGCGCTTCTTCCACGAGGCGAACGAACGGTCGGACAGGCGTCCGTTGACAAGCACCTGAGGGATACGCCGCAGGCCGAGTTCCATGATTGTCATCGGCCAGATTTCCGATTCGGCGATCAGCGCGAGATCGGGCTGCCAGTGATCGAGAAAGCGTGAGATCGCGGGCTTCAGGTCCAGCGGAACGAACTGGTGGATGATGTTTTCGCCGAGCCGCTCCTCGGCCACCTGCGCCGAGGTGACGGTTCCCGTTGTCAGCACGACTTTGACGCCAAAATCGAGAATCGTCTCCAGCAGGGGTACGATGGCGATCGTCTCCCCGACGCTGGCCGCGTGCGCCCAGATGAGCGGCCCGACAGGGCGTGGCTTTCCGGCGTGGCCGGATCGCTCATGCCGCCGGTTGCGGTCTTCCTTGCCCTTAGAAGCGCGCCAAGCGACATACGGCCCGACCAGCGGAAAGGCTGCGGAGCCCGCCAGCCTGTATGCTCCCAGAACAGTCCGCGCCCAGCGTTCGCTCATCGCGCACCGTCGACTAGCGAATATGCCTTGGCGGTCGCCGCGTTCAGCGCCTCGGTCAACTCCCGCCGCTTTTGCTCCATCTCGGCTTCGTCGGCATCCTTGGCGACAAAGATGAGCTCGGTGACGGCGACCGCGCTGCGGCCGAACGGCAGGCTGATGGTCGTCTTGTCCCAGCTCCTCTCCAGCACCCTTCGACGGCTGGTGGCGATCGCGGCGCCGAGTATCGGGCGGCCCGAAAGCCGGGCAAGCAGGATGACGCCGATGCCGGCATCCCGGGGTTTTCCGTTTGGTATATCGGCGATCATGGCAACGTTCTTACCTGCGTCGAGCGCCTTTTTCAGGGCAACCAAAGCGCGCGCGCCGCCCTTGTCGAGGTGCCTGCTGCTGTCGCGCCCACCCGAGCCGCGCACCGCTTCAATCCCGAACTTCTCCACGACCTTGGCATTGAGTTCGGCGTCGGCGCTGCGCGAAACCATCGCCACGAGCCCGCGCTTGCTCGGATAGAACACCGGCGCCAGCAGATGCTGGCCATGCCAGAGCGCGATGATGCCGGGCTCGTCGCCCTCATGGCTGCCTGTGAGCTTTGCCGAACCCGCGACGGTCGGATTTGTTATCCGGATAAAACGCATTGCCTGCGCGAAAAGCGATGTCACGATGCTTTTTGCCACCCGCGAGCGCGCCAGCGGCTCGCGGAGCTTCATCCAGATCGCCTTTGGCCGTTTGACGGCCTTCTTGTTGGCCGCACGCCGGACAACCGGCTGCGCTGCGGTCTTTTCGTCCATTCCTAATCCGATCCGGAGTCTTTTCCGTCCGGCTCGAGAAGCCGGTGCAGGTGGACGACGAAGTAACGCATGTGGGCATTGTCGACGCTGGCCTGCGCCTTTGCCTTCCAGGCGGCGTGGGCCGTCTTGTAGTTCGGATAGACTCCAACGATGTCCAGCGCATTGAGGTCACGGAAGTCCGTACCGCCGAGTTTCTTCAACTCGCCGCCGAACACCAGATGAAGGAGCTGCTTTTCGCCGTCGTTGGCGGACATCGTCGGACCCCGATTTGCGCTTTGCCGTTGTCTATTCCAAAAAGCGCCGGTTTCAAACCATTTCCGCCAGTTTCAGCCGGATGTCCGGATTGTTTCGGCCATGGTGACAAGCAGTTGGCCGCTCCCTGCGGCCAGTGAACCGTGCACTGTATCGTGTCCCGCATAGGTCGGCGCCCGCCCCCACTGGTCCAGCAGGCCGCCGCCGGCTTCGTGCAGTATGAGATCCGCGGCGGCCAGGTCCCAGTCCTGCGAATTCGGCTTGACGAACGTCGCATCCAGCGTCCCGTCAGCCACCATGGCGATGCGGCATGCGAGCGAAGGAACGTATTGCGCCCGCATCACCAGACGCCGCATCTCGGACGGCAGCGCGTTGATCATGCTGACCGGCCCGCCGATCAGCGGTTCGGTACGCGGCGCGTGCACCGAGATGCGAACGCCGTCCTTGAAAGAGCCTCCGCCGCTTGTCGCCCAGTAGGTTTCGTTCCGGGCCGGGCATTCGAGAACTCCGGCCACGGTGCGTCCCTGCTCCACGATCGCTACCGAGACGCACCATTCGCGCTGGCCGTCGAGAAAACCCCTTGTTCCGTCGATGGGGTCGACGACGAAGGTGCGCTCCGCGCCAAGTCTCACCTTGTCATCGGCGGTTTCCTCCGACAGCCAGCCATAGTCGGGCCGCGCGGCAAGCAGCGTCTCGTGCAGAAACCGGTCCGCGGCGTAGTCGGCCTCGCTGACTGGCGAGGAACCGCCCTTTAGCCAGACTTCCGGGTTCTGCCTGAAATATGTCAGCGCGATCCGGCCGGCTTCGCGCGCTGCCTCGGTCAGCAGCGCGAGATCGACCCCAAGCGCCATATCGTGGTGCTCATCAACTGCCGGCAAGGGTCATTCCCTCGATCAGCAGCGTCGGGCTGGCGGTCCCAAAGTTTCGATCAAGATCGTTCGCCGCCACCATTCTCAGGAACATGTCCTTGAGGTTCGACGCGATCGTCACTTCGGCCACCGGATAGGTCAGTTCGCCGTTCTCGATCCACAGGCCGGACGCTCCCCGGCTGTATTCTCCGGTGATCATGTCGACGCCCTGACCGAAGACCTCCGTGACGTAAAAGCCTGTCTTCAGCGACTTGATCATGTCCTCGGGCGCCCGGTCACCGGGTTCGATCGCGAGGTTGGTCGAAGAGGGCGAAACAGACGATCCACCGCGAGCGCCCCGCCCATTCGTCTCAAGGCCAAGTTCGCGCCCTGCCGACGTGGACAGGAACCAATGGTTGAGAACGCCTCTTTCGACCATGATCAGCTTCTGGCCGGCGACGCCTTCGCCGTCGAAGGGCCGCGACGCCTGGCCGCGCACCATCATGGGTTCGTCGGTGACGGTAATCCCCGCTGCCGCCACCTGCTCGCCCATCCTGTCGCGCAGGAAACTTGTCTTGCGCGCCACCGACGCGCCGTTGATCGCGCCGGCGAGGTGGCCGGCAATGCCGCGCGCGACGCGCGGATCGAACACGACGTCGACGCTGCCCGTCCTGGCCTTTCGCGCATTGAGCCTGCGAACGGTGCGCTCGCCGGCCTTGCGGCCTATCTCCTGCGGCGACTCGAGGTCGGCGAAATGCAGCCGCGACGAATATTCATAGTCGCGCTCCATCTTGGTGCCTTCTCCGGCGATCACGCTCGCCGAGCGTCCGAAGCGCGAGCCGACATAGTGACCGACAAACCCGTGCGACGTGGCAAGCACCATGCCACCAAGCCCGGCGCTGGCGCCGCTGCCGCCGGAATTGTTGACACCGGGAACAGCCAGGGCGGCCTCCTCCGCCGCAAGCGCCGCCTCGCGCAGGCTGTCGGCCGTCACCTCGACCGGATCGTAGAGATCGAGGTCGCGTATGGTCTTGGTCAGAAGATCGGCGTCTGCGAGGCCCTGAAACGGGTCTTCTGGCGAAACCTTGGCCATCGCGACCGCGCGCTCGGCCAGCGCAGCCGGATCGGACGAGGCGGTGGCCGAAACGCTCGCCACGCGCTTTCCCACGAAGACGCGGAGCGAAACGTCGTCGCCCTCCGAAGCATTGGTCGATTCCACCTTGCCGAGCCGCACCGAAACGCTGGTCGAACGGCCGCGCACCGCGACTGCGTCGGCTGCGTCGGCGCCGGCCCTCTTTGCAGCCTCGACGAGCGCCGCAACCCGGTCGGTCAATCGCGCGGTGTCGGGTCCTTCATTCATCGATATGTCCTGATTGTATTCCGGGTGGAGCGCGTTTCGCTGCACCATCTATTGTCCCGGCCAGTCTTCTGCAATGGCGACGGCTTGCGATCAGGCCGCAGCCTTGGCCTTCACCGCCCGTTCAATTTGACGCTTGAGGTCGTCCTTGACGCAGGCCGTCTCGGTCATCAGCGAATCGATCTTCAGGAAATCCAGCACCCTGAACTTCGACACCGGGGGACGCAGAAGAACATCCGGCGGGCACTGCTCGACCTTGTCGGCGATGATCGACTGCATGAGAAGCTGCGTGGACCCAAACATCAGGTCGATCGAGGTCGGCTTGCGGCCTTCGACTTCCTGCGGCGTGCCCACCACATCGACGCCGATTACGATATCGGCCTTGCCCTTCAACAGGTCGAACGGCACCGGATTGTACATGCCGCCGTCCACATAGGTTCGACCGTCACGGATGACTGGAGCAAAAACCGCCGGAATGGACGCCGAGGCGGCGAGTGCGGAACGCAGGTCGCCTTGCGAAAACACTGTGACGTGGTGCCCGTAGTAGTCGGTCGCCGTCACCTGCAGCGGGATCCCAAGCTCCTCGAAAGTATGCGGCACCTGATGCGGCAGGAACGCGTGCAGCACGCGCTCGATGCTGAACTGCGTCACCTTCAGCCCGCCCACCATTTCGGACAGCGAACCTGGCCGGGCGCTCCACATACGGCTTATGACTTCGGCGCGCTTCATCAGGATCGACCGCGCATAGTCGTGAATCTGGACGCCGGTCATGCCGGACGCGACCGCTGCGCCCATGATCGCGCCAATCGACGTTCCGGATATGGCGACCGGCTTTATGCCCAGTTCATCGAGCGTCTCGATAACATGGATATGCGCCAGTCCGCGCGCGCCGCCACCGCCGAATGCGACGGCGAAGGTCGGTCCGCCCGGGCGGAGTGCCGGCGCCTCATTGCTCACCCGTTGGATCCCTTGAAGGCGGGACCGACCACCAGCAGCGCCGGTTCGGCCAGAAGCAGCTTGCGGGAAACTGCCTTGACCTGGTCCAGCGTGACCGCGTCGATCAGCGCTTCGCGTCGTTCGATGTAATCTATGCCAAGGCCCTGCTCCTGCAGCGACAGCAGCGTGGCGGCAATGGCGGTCGAGGTGTCGAGATTGTTGAGCGCGTAGGAGCCGACGACGTATTTCTTGGCCGACGCTAGCTCCGCTTCGGTCGGGCCATCTTCCGCCATCCGCCTGATCACGTCGCGCATCACCTGCAGCGTTTCCGGTGCGCGATCCGAGCGGGTGCCCGTGCTGATTACGAGACCCGAAGAATATTTGTTGGTCACGAGGGACGAGCCGACGCTGTAGGCGAGCCCGCGCTTTTCGCGAACCTCGTCGAACAGGCGCGAGGTGAACGTGCCGCCCCCCAGGATGTGGTTCATCAAGTAGGCTGCAAAGAAGTCCGGCGCGTCGCGTGACACCCCGGGATAAGCAAGCTGCAGCGACGTCTGCGGCAGATCGTAGTCGACCCGGACCTCCAGGCCCAGATTGAGGTCGACATTTGTCACCGGCCGCAGGTTAGACTTCTCAGGCAGGTCGCCGAACAGTTCGTCGAGCTTCCGCTTCAGGGTTTCAGCGTCGATCGCGCCGACAACCGCCACTTTGAGCGTGTCGCGGGCAAAGACCGCCTGGTGGTAGGCGCTGAGATCGTCGGGCGTGATTGTTGCGAGCGATTTCTCCGTGCCATCGTCGGGTCTGGCATAGGGATGGGCTCCATAGAGCGCCTCGGCCCATTTGACCTCCGCTTCGGTATCCGGGTCCTTTGCGCTGGCGACAATGCCGGCAACCATCTGCGCCCGGATCCTGTCCACCGCCGCGGCGTCGAAGCGCGGTTTCTCCACCGCAAGTTCCAGCAAATCCAGCGCATCGTCGCGCTTTTCTGCCAGCATGCGCATCGAGCCGTAGATCGTGTCGCGCCCTGCGCCAAAGCGTATTTCGGCCCCGGCGTCGTCGAGCATCGTCTGGAAGGCGTCGGAATCCAGATCGCCTGCCCCCTCGTCGAACAGGCCGCTCATCAGTTCCGACAGCCCTTCCTTGCCGGCTGGGTCCTGCGTGTGGCCGCCACTGAACGAGAAACGGATCGCGACAATAGGCACCGAATAGTCCTCGACCAGCCAGGCCGTGATGCCCTTGTCGCTCTTTACCTCCTGGATGGTGACCTCGGCCGCCGCCGGAAGCGCTGTCGTCACGAGGCAGGCAGCAACGATCAGACCTGCAAGGGTATTGCCGCTTTTCGAGATAAATCTTGTCATCTTGCTCATGTCAGTTCTGGACCGGCTCGGAGGGCAACAAATACGCGGTCACCGACTGGTTAACGCTGAGGTATTTGGCGGCAACCTTGCGGATTTCGTCGGTCGTGACCTTCTTGATCCGCTCCGGCCATTCCTTGATATCCGCGACCGTGCTGCCGGTCGCGAGAGATGTCCCATAGATATTGGCCATCGACGACTGGTTGTCGCGCGCGAAGATCATGGAACGCAGAAAGCGGTTCTTTGCCGCTTCCAATTCCTTTTCGCCAACGCCGTTCCTGACGATGCCGTCGATTTCCTTGTCGATCGCCGCTTGCACCTCGTCGAGCTTTGCCTCACCGCGCGGCGCGCCGTAGACCGTGAAGGAAGCAACGTCGAGCTTTGTGCCGTTGAAATATGCGCCGGCCGATGAGGCAACCCCGTTCTTGACGACAAGCGACTGGTAGATCCGGCTGCGCAATCCACCGCCCAAAATCTCAGACAGCAGGTCCAGCGCCTCGGCCTCCCCCGGCTCAGCAGTGTGATAGGAGGGCACCAGCCATGACTTCGAGAAGCTCGGTGTCGACACACGCGGATCGGTCAGCGTGACGGTGCGGGCAGTATTCTGCTCAGGCTCCTGGGGCCGGACACGCGCCGGCAGGTCCGGTCCTCGCGGAACCTGGCCATAGGTCTTCTCGGCCAGAGCACGGACATCCTTCGCATCGACGTCGCCTGCCACGATCAGGATGGCGTTGTTCGGCGCATAGTATCGATCGTAGAAAGCCACCGCATCCTCGCGGTTCAGCTTTTCCATCTCCTGCATCCAGCCGATCACCGGCACCCGGTAGGGGTGATTCTGGTAGAGCGTCGCATCGACTTCCTCCGAAAGCAGCGCCTCGGGGTTGTTCTCGATGCGCGAGCGGCGCTCCTCAAGCACGACGTCGCGCTCGGGTCCGATCACGGCGTCCGTGAGGATCAGGTTGCGCATCCTGTCCGCTTCGTAGTCCATCATGCTGGCAAGCGCTTCGGGCGGCACCGTCTGGTGGTAGGCGGTATAGTCGTCGGTGGTGAAGGCGTTTTCGCTGCCGCCGATCTCCGCGATCCTTGCGCCGAATTCGCCAGCCTTGTGTTTCGTCGTTCCCTTGAACATCAAATGTTCGAAGAAATGCGCGATGCCGGACTTTCCCGGCGGTTCGTCAGCGCTTCCGACCTTATACCAGACCATGTGCGTGACGATCGGCGCCCGATGATCTGGAATCACGACGACCTCCATCCCGTTGTCGAGAAGGAAGTTCGATATGTCGGGCTCGGCGGATGTCTGCGCCGGCGATGCGGCAACGGCCGGGCTCGCAGCCAAGAGGAGCGCGATGGCCGCGCCCCCGAAAAAACGCCGTGTTTCTGTTTTCAATTCGATGTCGCTCCGATGAACTGCGCGCGAGACTACAGAGTGCAACGGCCACCCTTAAGTTAATTGTTGGTCATCTGGCGGTGAAAAGAGGCCGAATTTCGGTACTACGCCGCAGCGCGTGCTTCAATGAAGCGGACAACGGTGTCGCCGTAGCCGCGTTCGTCGAGAACCGCGAACCCATCGCCCGGCGAAAACGGCGCCGACCCTGCCTCCTCGACCACGCACAGCGCATGTGGCAGAAGCCATCCGCCCTTCAGCGCCGAATTCAACGCCGCCTCGCCTAGCCCCAGGGCGTAAGGCGGATCTGCGAACACCAGCCCGAACGGCGCTATCGTGCCGGCATCGCCGAGCCCAGTCGCGTCGCGGCGGAAGATCTTGGTGCAGCCCTGCAACCCAAAAGCTTCCACGTTGGTGCGGATCAACCCGCGGCCTTCGGCAGACTCCTCGATGAACAGGCAATGCGACGCGCCACGCGACAGCGCCTCCAGGCCGAGCGCGCCGGTGCCCGCGAAAAGGTCGAGAACGCGGGCACCCTGGAGTTTTTCAGGGAAACGATGCGTCAGGACGTTGAAAACGGCCTCGCGCGCGCGATCGGTCGTCGGGCGAATATCCTGGCTGCGCGGCGCAGCCAGCGGCCGCCCGCGAAACTCACCGCCGACGATCCGCATCGCGCCCTCGCGGCCCGCCTTTTCCGCCACCCGGCCGATCCGGCCTGTCTCCCGTCGGCCGATCTCCGCGCGACCTGCCGCCCTCAGGACGATCTCCGCGCGGCTTGCCGAATGTGGGTTTCGCGCTCGGCTTGCCGAACGCAGCTTTCTTGGCTGCCCGCTTTGCTTCGACTTCCGCCTTTTCCGCAGCCGCCCGTCCGGTTCCGATAGGACGCGCGCCCGGCGCCATCCAGACATTGGCCTTGCGCTGGCCCGGCGGCTCGATCGGGCGCTGCTCGCGCGCTGGCTTGCCGCCGCGCGGTGGCCTGGCGCCCGCTTTGCCAAATCCCGGTTTGTCGCCGCCTGGCTTGTCGGCAAAAGTCGCGAACCGGTCGGGACTGTCGCCGAACCTGCGTGCGCGCGGCGGCAATTCTCCGCGTTCCAGCTTTGGACGCTCCGGCTTTTCGCCACGCTCGAATTTTGGCTTGTCGGGCCGGGTGGACAGCTTGCCGAGCGCCTCGTCCCGCGCGCCTTCGCGGCGCTGGCGCTTCTTGATCAGGCCGCCCTCGCCGATCCGGGCGCGCTCGCCGTCGCGCTGCACCTTCGGCCGCTCGATGAATTCCGGCTTCGGGTCGGGTTTGCGCCTGACCGGCTGGTTGGAGAACGGGTTGACGATGCCCGCTTCGAAATTCGCGCCCGACTCCTCGACCAGCCTCTCGCCGAGTTGGTCGCGCAACATGCGACCCTTGATCTCCAGCACGTGCCCTTCCGGGAGGTCGTTGAGCTGGAACGGTCCATAGGAAATTCGGATCAGCCGCGACACATCGAGGCCAAGGGCTCCGAGAACGTTCTTTACCTCGCGATTCTTGCCTTCGCGCAGACCGATCGTCAGCCAGGCGTTGCTGCCCTGCTCGCGGTCGAGCGAGGCTTCTATCGACCCGTAGAAAACGCCGTCGACGGCGATGCCGTCTTTCAGCCCGGCCAGCGCCTTTTCCTCGACCTTGCCGTGGACACGCACCCGATAGCGCCGCAGCCAGCCTGTCGCGGGCAGTTCCAGGACGCGCGCCAGGCCGCCATCATTGGTCAGGAGCAGCAGCCCCTCGGTGTTGATGTCGAGGCGGCCGATGGTCATCAGGCGCGGCAGGTCGGTGGGCAGCACGTCGAAAACGGTCTTGCGCCCCTCCGGGTCACGGTTTGTCGTCACCACGCCGGCTGGCTTGTGGAACAGGAACAGCCGGGTCCGCTCGATTGCCGGGATCGCCGTCCCGTCCACCTCGATCCGGTCTTCGGGCATGACGTTGAAGGCCGGCGAATCGAGCTTGCGCCCATTGACCGTCACCCGTCCCGCCGCGATCAGATCCTCGGCGTCGCGCCGGGATGCGATGCCGGCCCTTGCGAGCCGCTTGGCGATCCGCTCGCCGGGCGCGTCCTCGAACCCATCCGGCCGTTTGCGAAATGGTTGCTTGGCCACATCGTCGTGGCTCTTCGTTCCGTAGGACCGGCGCTGGCCTTCATGGCTTTTCGAGCCGAATGAGCGGGCGCCCTCGCGGCTGGAAGACGCTTCCGCAGCCTGCCGCTCGCGTGGCTCGAACCGCTTGCCGTCGTCGCGCGGGCGCTCCGCGAATGCGCGCTTCGGACGGTCGGCGCCCTCGGGCCGGGGCGTATAAGGTTTGCGCTCGCCACCTTCGGGACGTTCGCCATTGGGCTTGCGTTCTCCGAAAGGTTTGCGCTCGGCGAACGGCTTGCGGTCGCCCTGCGGGCGCTCACGCTTTTCATAGGGCTTTCGTTCGGACCCCGGCCCGGCCTTGAACGGCCTCGCCGCCCGCGCGGTTTTCGCGTCGCCGTCGCGCGGACGGGCGTCCCTGTCGAACTGCCGCTTCGGCGGTTCGTCCGAACCCGCGGCGCGCTCGGCGAAAGGTTTGCGCTCTGCAAACGTCTTGCGGTCGCCCTGCGGGCGCTCACGCTTTTCATAGGGCTTTCGTTCGGACCCCGGCCCGGCCTTGAACGGCCTCGCCGCCCGCGCGGGTTTCGCCTCGCCGTCGCGCGGACGGGCGCTGCTGTCGAACTGCCGTTTCGGCCGTTCGTCCGACCCCGCACGCTCGCCGTATGGCTTCTTTACGAACGGCTTCTTTGCGCCTCCGGCACTGAACGGCTTCTTGCCGAACGCGGGTTTGCCGCCTTGCGGGCGGTCACCGTTGCGGCTCCGCCCGCCGGGCTTGGGACCGTTCTTGCGCGGAAATTTCTTTCGATCGTCGTCCATGTGGCCTTTGCCTCTTTGCGCGCGTAGATAACAGCATCGTTGTGGGGTTGCGAGGAAATAGAGTTTGAATTCGCGCGGTGCCGATTACATGGGTGCTGCGCTTGCCGAGGCCGAGGCTGCGGCAGCGCGCGGCGAGGTGCCGATCGGAGCGGTCCTCGTGGCCGCCGGAGAAGTGATCGCGCGCGCCGGCAACCGCACGCGCGAACTGTCCGACGCTACGGCCCACGCCGAAATCCTTGTCATCCGCGACGCTTCGCAAAAACTGACGGCCGAACGTCTTTCCGAGGCTGACCTCTACGTCACCCTGGAGCCGTGCACCATGTGCGCGGGCGCGATCTCGTTTGCGCGCATACGCAGGCTCTACTTCGGGGCCATCGACGAAAAGGGCGGCGCCGTCGTCAGTGGCGTACGATTCTTCTCGTCGCCGACATGCCACCACGCACCGGAACTCTATGCGGGCATACGCGAGATCGAATCGTCGGAAATGCTGAAGCGGTTCTTCCGCGGCCGCCGCTAGTTCAAAGCCAGGGGACCAGGTCCTTCCAGCTGCTGTCACCGGCAGCCTTTTTTGCCTCGGCCTTCAGCCGCCGCTGCTTCTTGAATTCATCTTCGCCGAGATCGTCGGCTGCCGCAGACTGGGCGGGCTGGCGATAGTCGAGAGGCGGCTCGGTCAGCGTGCGGCGGACCGTCGGGCTGCCCTGCTTGGCCGCGGCGTTGGCTGCCTTGACCTCGGCCGCCTTCTTGCTGAAGTCTTCTTGCTGGCCGACCCGGGCAACGCCCGAATCCTGCGACCGAGCCGAGCCGCCCGGCGCCGATTTGGCCTTGGTTACGCTGATGTCGTTGACGACATCCGACTCCCAGCCCGGCTTGTCCGCGTTCTCGCCGGCTTCGGCGCGAATGCGCGCACGGCGCTGTTCGGGCGATTCAGGCCACTGGTCGGCTGAAGCGGTAACCACGCTTTCCTGGGGAGGCGGCAACTCCGTGGTCGGCCCTGCCGGCTTCACGAGTTCCGGACGCGGCGCATATTCAGCCGAGGTCTTCTTGGGCTTCAGCGAAAACATCGTGCTGACATCGGTGGCCAACTGCGTGTTGGCCGACACGCCGGTGCCGTAGGTCGGCGAACTCATGCATCCCGAAACCAGCAGGCCCGATACGAGGAGGGGCGCAGCCAATAGCCCGCGCGCGCCAGATCGTTCACTCATCCGTACCAGTCCCAAAAGAAACCACCTCTCATCGGCCGGACCGCGATCCGGCCACGCGTCACGTTCATATCCGACTGAAATCCGGCGACAATTTGTCTGCCGGATTGTTCCCTGTTTACCTTAAGGGTCCGTCAAGGGCAAATTCTGGCCGACACTTGCCACCGGATCAGATGCGTCCGAGGCCTTCCAGTTCATGCAGAACTCCGGCATCCCGCGCAGAAACATCAGGAAATGCGGGGTCGGAGCCGACATCGGCCGTGTAACGCCAAGAACGCGCGCACTTCTTCAGGCCGCGATCCTCCGCCTTTTCGACAACGACGGCCACTCCCGGCACATCTGGCAAGGCGAAAGCGCCGCTCGGCAAGCTTCCAAAATCGTAGGAAAGATCGCTCGTAATGCAAATCTCGGCGAATTCTGACGCAGGCATACCGGTTTCGAACAAGGAGTTGTCGAGATATACGACCGGCACGGCCTCCAGCGACGAGCCGATGGTCTTCCTGGCTCGCTCGATTTCAAGCGCGCCCGTAACAACGCGCCGCACGTCCTTGATATTGTTCCACTTCTCCTCAAGCGCTTCGTCGCGCCATTCCGAGGGAACGGCCGGGAACTGCTCGAGATGGACAGACTCCCGATCCGGATAACGGTCGCGCCATGCTTCCTCGGTCGTGAAAGGCAGCATCGGGGCAAGCCATGTATTGAGGCATTCGAAGAGGTGCCTGACGACCTGAACCGCCGCCTTGCGTTTCGGGCTGGAGGGGGCTTCGCAGTAGAGCGCATCCTTGCGGATGTCGAAATAGAAGGCCGACAGTTCGACATTCATGAAATCGGTCAGCGCGCGCGCTACCCGCTTGAAGTCGAAGGCGTCGTAGCCGGCCCGCACCACCTGGTCGAGTTCCGACAGCCGGTGCAGCATCAGCCGCTCCAGTTCAGGCATGGCGGCGACCGCCATGGTCGACCCATCGTCATGCGCCAGCGTGCCGAGCATCCAGCGGATGGTGTTGCGGAGCTTGCGGTAGGCGTCGATGTTGGTCTGCAGCACGTTCTTGCCGAGCCGCTGGTCCTCCCAGTAGTCGGTCGTCATGACCCAGAGCCGCAGGATGTCGGCGCCAGACTTCGCCATCACGTCCTGCGGCACCACAGTGTTGCCGAGCGACTTCGACATCTTGCGGCCTTCCTCGTCCATGGTGAAACCATGGGTGACGACCGCATTGTAGGGCGCCCTGCCCCTGGTGCCGCAGCTTTCGAGCAGCGAAGAATGGAACCAGCCGCGATGCTGGTCGGAGCCTTCCAGATAGACGTCGGCCGGCCATTTCAGGTCCGGACGGTCCTCCAGCGTGAAGGCATGCGTCGAGCCTGAATCGAACCAGACGTCGAGGATGTCCTTGACCATCATCCACTTCCGGGGGTCGTGGTTGCCGAGAAAGCGCTCCTTGGCGCCCTCCGCGAACCAGACGTCGGCGCCTTCCTTCTCGAAGGCTTCCGTGATGCGCTGGTTGACGGCCTCGTCCTGCAGGATGTTGCCATCGGCATCGGCGAACACGCAGATCGGCACGCCCCAGGCGCGCTGGCGCGACAGCACCCAGTCAGGCCGCTCCTCGATCATCGCGCGCAGGCGCGTCTGGCCGGCCTGCGGCACGAAGCGCGTCTCGTCGATGGCCTTGAGGGCGCGGGTACGAAGCGTCGTGCCGTCCTTGAGGTCCAGGTCCATATGGACGAACCACTGCGGCGTATTGCGGAAGATGATCGGCTTCTTGGAGCGCCAGCTATGCGGATACTGGTGCTTCAGCCGCCCGCGCGCGAACAGCATGTTGCGCTCGATCAGCGCGTCGATGACCGCCTTGTTGGCGTCGCCCTTCTTGCCGTTATCGTCGATGACGCGCGCCGCCCCGCCCTCGCGGTCCGGCCCGAAACCCGGCGCGTCCTTGGTCAGGTAGCCGGCATCGTCGACGGTAAACGGGATCAGCGTCTCGATACCGCGTGCGCGCAATTCCGGCGCAGCGTCCATCCAGGCGTCAAAGTCTTCGCGTCCGTGGCCGGGCGCAGTGTGCACAAAGCCCGTGCCGGCATCGTCGGTGACATGATCGCCGGGGAGCATGGGAACAGGGAACTCGTAACCGCCGCCGAGGCCCTTCAGCGGGTGGGAAAGAGTAAGCGCACCCAATTCTTCGCTCGAAACCGTCCGCAGTTTCCTGAACTGCAGCTTTGCCTTGGCCGCTGAGTCTTCGGCAAGGGAATCTGCGAAGATCAGTTTCTCGCCGACTTGCGGGCCGAAATCATTCTCAACGTTGGTGACCTCATAGAGCCCATAGGCGACACGCGGAGAATACGCGACCGCACGATTACCTGGGATGGTCCATGGGGTCGTCGTCCAGATGACGACATATGCACCAAGTAAATCTTCTCGGCTTCTGGCAGTCTCAATTGCCTCATCAGCCAATCTTTCCTTCTCGGCTTCAGAGCCGACGCCGACTAAACCGGTAGTCCCCCAAGCGCGGCGCACCGGAAACTTCACCCAGATCGTGTCGCTCTCGTAGTCGTGGTACTCGATCTCGGCCTCTGCAAGCGCCGTGCGCTCGACCACGCTCCACATCACCGGCTTGGAGCCGCGATAGAGCTGGCCGCTCTTGGCGAATTTCAAGAGTTCGCCGGCGATGCGCGCTTCGGCGTGATAGGCCATCGTCGTGTAGGGGTTCTTGAAGTCGCCGACGACGCCCAGCCGCTGAAACTCCTCGCCCTGCACCTTGACCCAGTGCTCGGCATAGCGCCGGCATTCCCTGCGGAACTCGACCATAGCGGCGGGATCGGAAAGGTCCGGCTTCTGCTTTCCCTTGGAGCGGTAGTTCTCCTCCTCGATCTTCCATTCGATCGGCAGGCCGTGGCAGTCCCAGCCCGGCACGTAGTTTGAATCGTAGCCGCGCATCTGGAACGACCGCGTGATCACGTCCTTCAGGATCTTGTTCAGCGCGTGCCCGATATGGATGTTGCCGTTGGCGTAGGGAGGTCCGTCATGCAGCACGTATTTGGTGCGGCCCTTGGCGTCCTCGCGTAGACGCCGGTAGAGGTCCATGTCTTGCCAGCGCTTGACGATAACAGGCTCCTTCTCGGGCAGCCCGGCGCGCATCGGAAACTCCGTCTGCGGCAGATAGAGGGTCTTGGAATAATCGATCTTGTCGGTCGTGTCGGTCATATGGCTTGCCTGAGATGCCCGCGCGTCGGCGACGGTCCGGGCGTTGAACTATCATGATTTCTGGAAAGCGCGAGTGGTTGCGCGGGCAAAGGTCCCGGAGCTTCCGGCGGATCAGGCCGCCAGGAAGGCCGGGCTCATAATTCGTATCGCCGCAGCGAAGATGCGCGGAACATGCGTCATGGAGCCGCTTCTAGCCGAGACCGGTTAAGGAATAAAGGACTTGTTGCGCAGCGCACAAGCGACGCCTCCTTTGCATTTTGTGCCAAATGCGCCTACTATCTCGGCATCTGGCACAGGATACGCTCGATGGCTCGAGACATTCGCACAGGGTCGGAGGCTCACGCAGTCTCCCTTCAACAGACCGATACGCCACGCGGGTCGTTGCACGAGATCGGCCAGCTTGCGGGTCTGCCATTTCCGCTGCCCTACGCCAGCGTTGAAGCTCTCAAGGAGCGCGGCTTCAGCAGCGAAGAGCTCTACGCGATCGTCGCCCCGCGCCGGACCTTGGCCCGCCGCAAGGAGAGCGGCGAGAACCTGACCGTCGCGGAATCCGATCGCGTCATGCGCATCCGCCACATATCAGCTATGGCCGACCGCATTTTCGGTGATCATGAGAAGGCGCACCGCTGGCTCAGAAAAAGGAGCCGGGTGCTGAAAGAAGTGCCCGTGGTCCTGCTGCAATCGGAGACAGGCGCGCGGCTCGTCGAGGAAGAGTTGTATCGCATCGACTATGGCGTTTACGTCTGACAATGCGGATCTGGCGGATTTCAAACCACGCTGACTTGTCGGGACTTGGCGCGAGGATCGGCGGAGGCAGGTGGAATCCGATGAATACGCCGATGGTCTATTGTGCCGACCATCCCGCCACGGCCCTGCTCGAAATCCTTGTGCATTTGGACGCCGAGGATTCTCCTTCGACATTCCAATTGTTGGAAATCGACATACCGGACGCGGTAGCGCCGACCGCGCCCGAATTGCCTGAAAACTGGATGGACGACGTTGCGAAGACGCAGCAGATCGGATCGGATTTTATTGCCGGCATGAGCGAGGCGGTGATGAAGGTGCCCTGCGCGATCGTGCCCTTCACGCACAACTATCTGCTCAATCCAGCCCTGCTTGAAACTGCCGGGGTCGGCATCGTCGGCGTGACCAAGCACCCTATCGACACGCGCCTCCTCGCCTGACGCTACATCGTGAAATCGAAGCGGTAGGCCGCCGAAACGCCGAAGGTGAACTGGTTTGGCGACCCGCGCTCCTCGACGAGGCTCGAATCCGCCGCATTGCCCATGAGCCTGTAGTATTCGCTGAACACGCTTGTCGTCAGCTTTTCCGTGACCTTCCAGTCGTAGGCGCCGCCCACCCCGATCGCCTTCAGCCCACTGCCAGGATAATATTGCGACAATCCCGAGTTGGCGGACTCCGTCGCATTCACACCGTAGTAGGTTTCGAAATAGTCCTCGGACGCCCATGACATCCTCGGGCCGCCCGATATCCGCACCGACGGTGTGATGTTCGTGAACGCGTCGACCGCGATATCAGCCGTCACGCCGCTGTGCGACCGGACGCCCTGGCGCACCTCGCCACGGATGCGCAACCAGTCGGTGGGATAGAATTCGGCGAATCCGCCGATTTCCGCGCCCCAGCGCACCGGGTCGAGACCCGCGAGGTCGCCGTCGGGGTCGCGCTCGAATATGATCTTGCCGGTCGCGCCGGCGCGGATACTGCCGTTGTCATAGAGCGAAATCGAAATGTCGTCGTTGCGCGAGGTGAAGCGCGCTTCCGGCCCGGCCTTGCCCAGCGAGATGATGGGCGAGACACCGAACATCAGGTCGCTGGCGCCCTCGAAATCCGGCGCCACCATGCCGGTTGCGCCGACGATCAACTTCCAATCGCCATGCACCCAGTCGAACACCCCGCCGCCCTCGCCAGCGCCGGCCGCGCTTGGAAATGCCAGCAAGGTGGTTGCCAGGAAGAAGAATGCGGAACTATTGCTCATAAACCCTCGCCAGATGCCGGCAGCCGGCACTGCCCTTCTGTTTCGACCGATTGCGTAAAATTTGAATTAAAGCGGTGGTTTCTGCATTACTACCCAGCGTGGACGACACGTTTACGTGAGGCTACCATTGCCAAGACTCACTGGCCGGCGATCGGCAGTGAACAAACCATGGTCAGAGAGGGACGACACCATGTCAATGACACCGGATATCTCCAACGCGCTGAAGGAGCGTGTTGGCGAGTTGCGCTCAAAATGGGGCTGGTTCGTAGGACTCGGGATCGTGATGCTGATCGTCGGCGTCATCGCGCTCGGCAATCTGCTCGCAGCGACCGTCGCATCGGTCTATCTCGTCGGCTTCATGATGCTGATTGCCGGCGGCTTCCAGATCGCGCATGCCTTCGGCGTCAAGAGCTGGGGCGGCTTCATCCTGTGGCTGCTCGGCGGCCTGCTCTATGCGGTCGCGGGTATCATTGCGTTCAACAATCCATTGCTCGCTTCAAGCGTCCTGACGCTGCTTCTGGCAGCCAGCCTGCTGGCTTCCGGCGCCGTGCGCGCATGGATCGGCTTCAAGCACTGGTCGAACAAGGGCTCGGGCTGGATCATCGCGGCGGCATTGATTACCGCGCTGGCGGGCCTCGTCATCGCGATCGGCTGGCCGGTCAACAGCCTATGGGTGCTCGGCATGTTCCTGTCGATCGACCTGATCTTCCAAGGCTGGACCTGCATCGCGCTCGGGATGGCGCTCAAGTCCGGCCAGAAGGCCTAGAACGCGATTCGGGCGTCTAGGTCGGAAAGCGGCCGGACGCCCGAAAGCAGCGCCCTGGCCTCCGCGTCGTCGCGCTTCATCTGTGCGACGAGCGGCTCAAGCCCGTCGAATTTCTCCTCGGCGCGCAGGAAGCCGAAGAACGAGACCAGGCATTTCTCGCCATAGAGGTCGCCGGAAAAATCGAACAGATAGGTTTCGAGCAGCGGCGAGCCGTCATCGACCGTCGGACGCCGGCCGTAGCTCGCGACCCCGTCATGCAGCGTGCCGTCCTGTCTGCGGAAGCGAACGGCGTAGATACCGTGCTTCAGCGCGACATCGGGCGGCAGCTTCATGTTGGCGGTCGGAAACCCCAGCGTGCGACCAAGCTTCTGCCCTGCAATCACCTCGGCCTCCAGCGTGAAGCGATAGCCGAGCAGCGCCGCCGCATGCACCACGTCGCCGGCCTCCAGCAATCCGCGAATGCGGCTTGACGAAACCACTTCGGCGCCCTCGTCGCGGAAGGCATCCACGAGCGTCACGCCAAAACCGTGCCGGGCGCCGCTCTCCATCAGGAAAGCCGGACCGCCGCGCCTGTCCTTGCCGAAATGAAAGTCGAAACCCGTCACCGCGTGGCCGACGCCGAGCCGCGCCTCCAGCACATCGGTCACGAAACTCTCCGCGGAAAGCGCCGCGAATTCGCGACTGAACGGCTGCTCGACCAACGCGTCGAAGCCGATTTCCGAAAACAGATTGGCCTTCATCGCCGGTGGCGTCAGCATGAACAGCGGCACATCCGGGCGGAAGATTTTTCGCGGATGCGGCTCGAAGGTCAGCACCAGGCACGGCGACTTGCGCCTCTCGGCCTCCTCAAGCGCGCGCTCCAGCACGGACTGGTGGCCGCGGTGCACGCCGTCGAAATTACCGATGGCTACCACGCCGCCGCGTAACGCCGTGTCCAGCGGCGCGCTGCCGGTAATATGTCGAAACGCCTCGCTCATGCCGACCGATTACCGCAGTTTGGGCATCGTCGCTACAGGATGGAACCCGTGGCGGTCCAGGAACGCCTGCAGCCGCCCCGGCTCCGGGTTGTCGGCATGTCCGTAGTCGGCGGCGTGGATACCGCCGGATATATAAAGAACGTCAACGCCGTTGTCCGAAGCGCCCTTGACGTCGGTCAGCATGCCGTCGCCGATCGCCAGCACTTCCTCGCGGCTCACTTCGTGTCCGAGCACTTCACCCGCCGCCTTCAGCGCTGCCTCGTAGATGGGCCGGTGCGGCTTGCCGGCGATCAGCGTGCGGCCGCCGAGCAGCGAATAGTCGCGCGCCAGGGCGCCGGCGCACCAGATCAACCGATCGCCTCTCTCCACCACGATATCGGGGTTGGCGCAGACGAACGGCAGGTTGCGGGCACGCAGCCGGGCCAGCACCTCCGTGTATTCGTCCGGCGTCTCGATCTCGTCATCGACCAGCCCGGTGCAGACGACCGTAGTCGCCTCGAATTCCTCGACGAGTTCGACATCGAGCCCGTCATAAAAGTTGAGATCCCGATCTGGACCCAGGTGGAAGATCTTGCGCGGCCCGGTGGCAACGAGTTCGCGCGTGACGTCCCCCGATGTCACCACGCGGTCCCATGAGCCACTGGGAACGCCGATCGTCTCGAACTGCTCCTCCACCCCGCCGTGCGGTCGCGGCGAATTGGTGATCATCACCACCGCCAAGCCGCTTTCGCGGGCGGCAGACAGCGCCGCGGCGGCGGCCGGATAGTGCGTTTCGCCGTTGTGAAGCACCCCCCATACGTCGCTCAAGATCGCTGCATAGCGGCCTGATATCTCGTTCAGGGACGCGATTGTCTCGGGCAATTCTGCCATGGATTTTTCTTTGCTACGGAATGGGGAATTGTAGGAGCGCCAAGGCATTAACCGAAGCTCTTCACCCTGTCACCCGCTTTCAGCCGGCGGGAGGGCCCGATCGGGCGAAAACGCGAGCCCGTTCAATCCGATTGCGTTCGCTGTCGATGCCGACATATGGTCGTTGGCAAAAGTCTGGGGATTGGCAGTTCCATGCAGCGTATCCTGTTGGCGATCGGCGGCGCGGCGTTGTTCTGCGCTGCGGTCACCTTCCTGCTGCAAGTCGCGATCTCGCGCGGCCTGCCGGCAACCGACATCGTGCTCGTCACCGCCTCGGCGACGATGCTTTTGTCGATCGGTGCGGCTGCCTTCGCCTACCGCGCATACAGCCGCGCCAATCTGGTGGCAGCAGAGCTGGAACGGCTGACGCGTTCGATGGACGCGGCGATCAAGGACGTGTCCCTGCGCAGCGACCGCGATTCATCCAAGCTCGATGAGTTCAACGCCACCCTGTCGTCCAGGCTGGAAGCGCTGACGGCGACAATCTCGCCAGCCGAACAGGAAGAGGATGCCTATCTGAGCGCTCCGGCGCGCAAGGGCAAACAGGCTCCACCAGCGCCATCGCCTGCCACCGATCAGTCGGAAGTCTCCGCGGTCGATATCGCGCTGCGCCGGATGGTTGCCGGCGGGCAGCCCGATCTCAGCCTGCAGCCCATCATCGCGGCGGGCCGCGGCGAGGCCGGCGGCTTCGAGGTGCATTTTCACATCCAGCCGGAAGAAGGCAAGCCGGTCGACATCCGGCGCCTGGAGCGGCAGGTCGCCGATGTCGATCCCGCAGCGTACGAACGCCTCGCCCTGGTGACCGCGACGGAAGCCGCGCGGCGCAAGCTTGGCGACATCAGCGAGAAAATGCCTGTCCATATCGCGATCTCGTCCGCCCTGCTCCAGGACGGAATGGAATTCTCAACGGTGCTCGACATCTTCAAGCTGCATCCGGCCCTGGCCAGGTCCGTCGTGCTCTCCTTGCCATCGGACCTTCTTCAGTCCAGTCAGCACACAGCCGCGATCGAGCTTCTTTCCAGCCTTGGCGTCCGTTTGGTCTATGAGGATTGGACTGGCGCTCTTGGCGAACTGGACGCGATCAAGAAGGCCGGAGGTGGCGCCCTCAAGATCCCCGCCGATCGGCTGCTGGACCGGGTGAAGCTTCGCAAGGGTCAGGCCAACGGCGCCGCGCTGGTGGAAACCGCTGGCGAATCTGGGCTCGAAATCATCGCGACTGATGTCCAGAGCGAGGAGGATGCCGTGATCCTCATCGACATGGGCGTCGACCTGATGACGGGGGAACGCCTGGCTGCACCGCGCCGGCTCCAGGCCGACAAGTCCGGCGCAAGCCGTCGGTCGTGAACCCTCGACACTGCTAACTATCGGTAAATCGGCGCAGCCCAATGGTTAACGACGGTTGAAACGGCCCGCTTGATTTGGAGCGATGCCCCAAACCGGTTATTTAAGGATTGCTGCAATAATACCCCGCTAAATAGTCGTATGAGCAGGGGTGCTTGCATGTTCCGCCAGTTCTTGAAGGATGTTCGCGGCAACTACGCGATGCTCACGGTGATCGCCATGATCCCGATCATGGGCGGTCTGGCGATCGCGGTGGACTACACCGAGCTGTCGCGCCAGCGTTCCCTGACCATGAGCGCTCTCGACGCCGCCGGCATCGCCACGGCGCGCCGGATCGCAGAGGGGGCTTCGGATGCGGATGTGCAGGCCTACGCCAAGGAGTTCTTCGAAGCGAACCTCGGCCCGGTCAACCCCGCCAACACCCAGCTGACCGTCACCCTGCCGAACAACAACTACGGCGGCGGTACGCTCAAGCTTGCGGCTGACCTTACCTATGCGCCAAAATTCCTGCCGACCGCTGCAATGCTGGTGCATCGCGTGTCGAGCGACCCGAATGTCGATTTCACTGCGGAAGCGGAAATCCGTCTCAAGAACACGCTCGAGGTGGCGCTCGTTCTCGACAACTCCGGCTCGATGGACCAACTAGGCAAGGGCACCAGCGAAAAACGCATCGCTTTGCTCAGGACCGCGTCCAAGGAGCTTGTGACGACGCTCGCCAAGCAGGCTGCGCAGATGAAGCAGATCACCAAGCCCGTGCAGTTCGCGCTCGTGCCCTTCTCCGCCTCGGTCAACGTCAACCCGGACAACGCGGAACAGCCGTGGCTCGACGAAGCCGGCATCTCGCCGATGCAGCACGAGAATTTCGATTGGTCGCAGATGACCTATGCCAACCGGGCACAACTGGGCGACCGTTGGGCCGAAAAGGTGGGCGACGTCTGGTACAAGCGTGGCGATGGTTGGGGCCTGACGGAAGACCAGCCTCTGACGCGCTTCAGCCTCTACGCCGATATGCTGATCGAATCAGGCCGCGAGGAAATTCCGAATACCAAGGAATATGTCTGCACCCGCTATCGCAACAACGGCACATGCCGCACGGGATACTGGACCGAGCCCGACTACACCTACACGACGAGCAAATTCGCGTCGTGGCAGGGTTGTGTCGAGGCGCGCCCGTACCCCTACAACCAGAATGACGCGACACCATCGACCGGTACGCCCGCGACACTCTTCGTGCCGATGTTTGCACCCGACGAGGCAGGTCATCGGTGGCGCGATCTCGACCACGATACATCCACGAACGAGTTGAATGGCGACACATTCGGGTACAGCAATAACTGGTGGGCGGACTGGTCGGACACCAATGCCACCGCCCGCCAGGGCGACATGCGGAAATACTTCCGAATCAAGCCCTATGGCTCTTCCAGCGCCGGCACGGGCTACGGCCCGAACTTCTCGTGCACGACGAACCCGATCACGCCGCTCACGGACGTAACAGTCACCGCGGGCAAAACCACCATCACCACCGCAATCGACGCCATGAAGCCAACGGGCAACACCAACGTCCCGGAAGGCACCGCCTGGGGTTGGCGCGTCCTGTCGAGCACGTCGCCCTTCACCGAAGGCCGTAGCGAGACCGAGAAAGGGAACGACAAGGTTGTCATCGTGCTTACTGATGGGGCCAACACATATGGCGCACAGGGTACTCCTGACGGAGCCAGTAACAAGTCGACTTATGCCGCCTACGGATATACGGGGCGCAAGTTTGCCTCTACGGAGTCGGACACGCGCTTGTACAAGGGAACCAGCAGCGCTGTAAGCAAGACGAGCCACACCACGTCGAACTTCACCAAGGCGCTCGACGAGCACATGCGGGCTATCTGCAGCAATGCGAAGGGCGCCAACGTGCTACTGATGACTGTTGCGCTCGACCTGGACGCGACCAACTCCACCGACGCAAAGGCGATCACCGAGTTGAAGAGCTGCGCATCAGAGTCGCGCTTCCGCAAGGGCTCCGACGGCAAGCCGGCGAAGCTCTTCTGGAACGCCACGGGCGCGACCCTCTCCACGGTGTTCAAGGAAATCGCGGACGAACTCTCCAACCTGCGCATCGTCGGGTAAACGACGAGCAACAACGTTCGCATCACCTTTTTGGTCCTTTGGTCTTGTCGAACCGGCCGTTGGTGCCACCATGGGTGCTTCAATCGGATTTGCTCTCGGCTTCGCGTACGCCAGTCTGATCGATGATCTTTCGACGCGCTCTCCATAAGGCCATAGTGACAATGGCCGTGGTGGCCAGCGGAACTGGCGCTAGCTGACCAGGACCAGCCAAGCTGCCGAACGGCCAGCTGGGCGTCGGAACAGCTGCGGCAGGGCACGGGTTCTTGAAATGGAGAGATCCGACGCGACGCACGGCTTTTGCCACCCGTCTGGTTGCAGGATTTGCAGCTGTGCTGGGCGGCTGTCACCTTCCGCATGGCCGGCGTCGCCCACTCCCAAGCCCCCAGCTAGGCGCCGGCCCTCACGGGGCTCGTTTATTTCTCCTCGTTCAACCATATCCCTAACGCAAGTTGTCAGATTGACCTGAAGGCCAAATGCGGTGCGATCAGCCTCTTGCTTACTGGGGAGCGGGCATAGGTCAGGTTGCAACAATGCCGCCGTGGTCGATCATCCGTCTATTCCGTCTGCGTAACGAGTTGCCTCTCTATAAGGCGGTGTTGCGCTACTCTCGTGCTTGTCGGCCTGCTCGGCTACTGGCTTCGGTAGGCCAGCCAAGCAGCCTCTGCGCGCCCACCTTGCCCACACACGCCGCTGCGCATATTTTGATCGCAGCTCAAGAGCGGGACTTCAATTTCTTCAACGGAGGAAACAGCATGTTACGCGGTGTGGTTTTTTGCCTTTCATGTTCCGTGCTTCTCTGGGCCGGCTCAGCCACTGCCGAGCCTCTTCCGAGCACTGCCAAACAAGCGACAATGGAGGAATTCAAAGCCTTCGCCTGCGTATTCCGACGAAGTCGCCCGGCCATTCCGAGATCATGTCGCCCGGGATTCCGGGATGATGTCGCCCGCTCTTTCGAGCGCTGCTGGCTCTGATT